>Ga0209550_10000001_pt1 | contig 230992 bp, 221 predicted proteins | sample LauGreSuBDMM15SN_2_FD_187567 | JGI IMG/M metagenome (GOLD analysis project Ga0209550, IMG submission 187567) | Freshwater lake microbial communities from Lake Michigan, USA - Su13.BD.MM15.SN (SPAdes) (version 5) | ecosystem: Environmental > Aquatic > Freshwater > Lake | place: Lake Michigan... | reverse complement strand
GATGCGCTTAAAATTAGTGCAGCCTACCACCAATCCAAAGACCTTTTTATCGCACAGCGCATGTTCAATGCCACCTCGCTCTTGCTAAAAGCCAACAAATCTTTTCAATCCGAATTAAAAGTGCTAAAAGCCAAAAAAGACCGTACATCATTGTTTGAATTCTCCAATTATGCCGTCTGGAATACCTTCTGCAATGCTGTACGCAAAGACAAAGCAGCCATAGATTCAGCAGCTCGAATTGCAGGTGTCGAATCCAGAATGATCGTGATGTGCTTGGTAGGCGAACAAGTGCGTATGTTTAATGCAAGTAGAGAGCGCTTCAAGCAATACGTTTATCCATTTAATTCAGTTATTTTACCCAACAACCGCGGCTATGGCGTTACAAGTATTTTGGAACACACCGCCCTACGCATAGAGCGTCAACTCGTCGATAAAAACAGTAAATTTTATCCGGGCGACTACTTTTATAAGTGTTTAAACACTACCGATGCTGCACCTGGTTTGGTAGTCGACAGCATCAAAGCGCATCAGCACAAAACCATTCAGCGCCTCATCAAAGGCGGTGATCATTTTTATTCATACTTATATACCGCTTTTTTGATACGTCAGTACCAAGCACACTGGCAGCGTGAAGGATTTGATTTATCGTACAGGCCAGAAATTGTTGGCACCCTATTTAATCTTGGGTTCGACAAGAGTAAGCCCAAAAAGAAGCCAGAAGTTGGTGGTTCTTCTTTCAAAGTCGGTGACAAAGAATACACTTTCGGTGGGCTTTGCTTTGAGTTTTACTACAGTGGTGAAATGATGAAAGACTTTCCAATTACAACCCAACCCTTTACTCCTGTCCAAGAACTCGAAAAACGCAATAAGGTGCATCTCGATAAGGTTGAAAAGGCCATCGCATTGTCGGACTCATTAAGCAGCGTAGCGCAAGAAGCGCCCGTTCAATAGATTTATTTGTAACCAAAAACAACGCATTCCATTGTAGGGTAAAGAAGCTTCTCCAAACGCTCTTACTCACCCTATAAACCCATGGAAATGAAACGTTTGTCAATTTCTGCGCGCCATCGTGCTGCGCACAAAGCCCAAGAAAACCCCCACGGTGCAGTGGTAGTCATGCTCCTATTTTTGATTACTATATTACTTGCTGCCCGAACGGCTAATGCTCAATGGGCTATAATGAATAAGTATACGGAATTTGGAAAAGGGAACTTTTATCTTTTTGTACCCCGCGAAACCGATGCCAAACGCATCATTCAAGAAACCCTTCAAGACAACGGCTTATCTTATCACGCCGATTTTAGAAAAGGTAAAAACCTCTTTCTTTCTGCCGCATATAACGATCCGCTGAATAACGAGTACGTCTATGTAATACATAGTTTCAGAGGGCGAAAAAACGACGTAAATGGTCATCACATCTTTTGCTACTACATGGAAAACCGCTACCGTTACTTTTACGACATAGAGGAAAGCAATGGTCGAATTTCTGTGATCCACGACCCTGCTGTACTCGACGTAAGCCCAAACCAACAGCGCAGTGCAAAAAAAGACTAGTATTCACTCCGAAATAACAACTATGAAAACACCCCTTCTAATTATAGGCTTGTTGCTAAGTTCGATAGCGCCTATTCAAGCTCAGTATCAATTCCAACTTATGGAAGACGACTTCCTACAAATCGGTGCCGGCAACTACTTTATTCATGTCGACAAAGAAGCTGAGGTCAAGAAAATTGTCAATTCAGTTTTAAAGATGCATCGCTTTCCAACTCAAGAACTGCTTTTCAATAAGGGTAAAAATCTATATTTTGCAAGTTACTACGTAAACCCCTCCGATGATCGCTTTGTGTATATCGTGCACGCCGTTCGGGGCCGAGAAGGCTATGACCTCTATTTCTTATACTGCCAAAATATACTGACACATCATTTTGAATTCGTGGAGGGCAAAGACCTGCATCAGTTGGTCTACGACCCTGCTGTGAATACGAGCAGTGTACTGACCAGCTTTAACGCAACGCTAGTGGAGGAAAAATAAGGCATTTAAAAAATCGTAGGGTTTTGTTCTTCTTCAAGTGAGAATCACTAGCTTTATTTTCTTCAAAGCAACAACTCCCCATGAACGAAATCAAATGCCCGCATTGCACCAAAACATTTAACCTCGATGACGCCGGTTATGCCGAAATTCTAAAACAAGTTAAAAACCACGAGTTTGAAATAGAGCTCGAAAAACGCGAGAAGGATTTACTACGCCAACGAGAAGAAGCGCTCAAACTTGCTGCCTCACAGGCCAATGAAAAACTCCAAGAAGCATTGCGTGAAAAAGAATTACAAGCCGCTGAGCTGCGCAGTAAAGCAGAGACAGCGCTTGCTGGCCTTCGGGCGCAAATTGGCAATTTTGAACTCCAAAAAAGCTTGGCCATTAAAGATGCCGTTACGGCCCTAGAACAAGAAAAAAGCAAGCTCGCTGCCGAGCTCAGCACCGAAAAAAAGCTCAAAGACATGGAGCTTCAAAGTATGAAGGCTACGTTAGAAGAAAAACTGCGCTCAGAAGTTGAACGCAAAGACGACGAGCTGCGCCTCAAAGACCAAGCCATTCAGAGCCTACGAGACTTCAAAGCCAGGTTATCTACCAAAATGCTAGGCGAAAGCCTAGAGCAACATTGTGAAATCGAATTCAATAAAATCCGACCAACTGCCTTTAAAAACGTCTATTTCGAAAAAGACAACGATGCTTCTAGCGGCACCAAAGGAGATTATATCTACCGAGAATCTGACGACGACGGCACCGAGTTCATTTCCATTATGTTTGAAATGAAAAATGAACAAGAAGACGGCGGCGCCAAAAAAAAGAACGAAGATTTCTTTAAAAAACTCCATGATGACCGCCTCAAAAAAGGCTGTGAATATGCGGTATTAGTCTCTATGCTCGAGCCGGATAATGAATTCTATAACGCCGGTATTGTCGATGTATCTTACCGTTATCCAAAAATGTACGTGGTGCGACCCCAAGCTTTTATTCCGATTATTACATTATTGCGCAATGCCGCGCTCAATTCTTTGCAATACCGTACTGAATTGGCAATGGTTAAGGCCCAAAGTATAGATGTTACCGATTTCGAAGACCGCCTCAACAAATTCAAAGATGGCTTTGCCAAAAACTACCAGCTTGCTTCGGATAAATTCAACGTTGCGATCAAAGAAATAGACAAGTCTATTGCTGCGCTTATGAAGGTGAAAGAAAACCTTATTGGGTCAGAAAACAACCTGCGTATCGCCAATGGAAAGGCCGAAGAAATCACGATTAAAAAACTCACACACGGCAACCCCACCATGAAGCAGAAGTTTGATGAGCTTGGTAAAGAACAGAAAAATTAAAGCGGTACGACGTAGACTAAAATTATTGCCGATTATTCCTTCAAAATAACGTACTTTTGTTTCTTTTTTGACTAGACGGATTCCAATGGTTTTACCACACCAACTCGAAGTACTGAAAGCCATTGAACCCGAGGTCGGGGCTTTCATTGACGACAAAATGAACCTGCCTGCCGAGTGCTGGCAACCCTCAGATTTTCTGCCCGACTTATCTCAGCAAGACTTCCCCGAGACCATCAAAGCACTGCAGTTAAGGATGGCCAATTTGCCCGATACCGTTTTGGTTTCTTTGATTGGCAATATCATTACCGAAGAAGCACTGCCGAGCTACCAGACTTTTTTTAATTTGTTAGAAGGTATCAATGAGGAGCGCAACGTGTCAAGTATAAGCCCTTGGGTACGTTGGTCTAGGCTCTGGACGGCAGAAGAAAACCGTCATGGCGACCTCCTCAATAAGTATTTATATTTAAGTGGCCGAGTTGACATGCGTGCAGTGGAGCAAAGTATTCAACAACTCATACACAACGGCGTAGATTTAAGGACAGATGCCAACCCTTATTACGGACTCATTTACACTTCTTTTCAAGAGCGTGCAACCAAGATATCGCATGTCAATACGGGTAAACTAGCTGCCAAAGCTGGCGATACCATCTTGACTAAAATTTGCAATACCATTGCTGGCGAAGAAGCCTTGCACGAGCGCGCTTATAAATTTTTCATGAGTAAAATCATGGAAATCGATCCAAATGGTGGCCTTTCGGCCTTTATGGCCATGATGAAGAAAAAAATTGTGATGCCAGCAAGCCTTATGGACTTCGGTACACAACATAACTATTACAAAAACTACGCAAGTATTACACAAAAAATCGGTGTGTATACCAGTCTTGATTATGCGCAAATCATTGACCACTTGGTCAAGTTTTGGAATATTGATAAGCTCCAAGAACTCAACGACCAAGGCAAACGCGCACAAGATTACCTATCCACTCTCGCAGAACGTCATTACCGCCTAGCAGAACGCCTCCAAGAGCCCGAAGATGTGCAGCTGATTTGGCTGAAGCATTAATATCCCTACCTTTGCGCCCTCAAACACATCCATGAAACGCATCAACGCCTACAAAAAATTATTCCAGATTGACAATCAAATTGAATTGGCAGCGCTGAAGCAGACCTACCGAGCCCTCGTAAAGCAATGGCACCCCGATAAATTTCAGGATGGTGACCCCCTCAAAGAGCAAGCCGAAGAAATGGGTCGCCAAGTAGTAGACGGCTATCATTTTTTGGTGAGTATTGCCCCCCAGACCAAAGCTGCTCAGCTAGCAGATTATCATCGTACCATCAACGAATGCGGCATTGCAGATTACCGCCACAAAGGCCTTCTTCTCGAGATTACCTTCACAGATGGCTCTTGTTATGAGTATTTTGGGGTAAATGCGAATGTCTATAAAAAACTTATCAATGCCGACAAGCAGGTGCGCTTTGCCAAGCGCTTTGTTTACGAAAGTTTCTTATATCGCCAGTCTAAGAAAGCGACTACGGTAGAGGCATAGATTCGGTTTAGATGGCGCTCCGTTTAGAGTTTAATGATTACAGTTTTTGCTGATCCATTATTAAATTCAACTTCTATTGTATATTTTCCTTGAGCTAACATACTGAGCTGCCTCCCAAACAATCTCTAATTGACCAAAAATGGAAGGGCTGATGGAAATAAAAATAAACATCAGATAAACCTTGATGTAAGGTGTGGTTGCGAACATCATTTGCTATTTTTCATTAAATTTAAGGGTATGAAATTTATATGCTGGATATTTTGTCTATTATTTTTGCCTTTGCATTTAAAAGCGCAAACCTTCGCAAGAAGTTGGGATGCCTGGTTTGGGCAACTGCAAATTGGAGCAGCGCAAGGCATGCAACAAACGGCTACATCCTACACGCTGGGGCTGTATAAGTCAGAACAAAACCATGGCTACGGTATTGACTTCGGAGGGACGAATTTGTCTGATTCCAGAGTACTATACGGTAACTTAACAGTGAGTCAGGACCTGTTGCGCATCACTAGAAATAGGCGTAGCTCGTTTTATTTGTATGGTTCTTTGGGTCTTGGGCTTACCCACCTGCGCAACGCCCAGCTCCAAGACAACTTTTTATTGCGTGGCGACGACATGCTGCACTTTCAGGTTGGCCTGAGCCCTACCTATTTTTTCAATAGAGATTTCGGCTTACAACTCAGTGCTAAATATCAAAAACAAGCACTCATCGATTTTCAATTAGAAGAGCTCTACAGTGTTCAACTCGGTTTGTTCTTTATGATACCGAGCTTCAAACCATTCTAGGTTCGGCTTGTTGTAAATAAAAACAAACCATTATGTCCTTGATCCGAATAGACCGCCCCGAAATCCAAAAAATGGGCCGCATTGAGCGTCTCAACCTCATTAATAGTTGCACCGGTTATAAATCGGCCAACCTTATTGCCACCATAGACAACGCGGGGCAAACCAACGTGGCCATCTTTTCGAGCGTAACACACCTCGGTAGCGACCCCGCACTCATCGGTTTTATCTTGCGCCCTAACACTGTGCCTCGACATACCTACAAGAACATCAAAGAATATGGTTATTTTTCAGTCAATCATATCACCGCTGATCAGATTGCTGATGCGCACCATACCTCAGCAAATTATCCAGAAGACGTCAGCGAGTTTGACATGACCAACCTAGAGGCGGTATACCATGGGGGTTGCCCCGTACCATTTGTAAAAGGAAGCCCCGTTAAATTGCTGTGTAAATATGTCAATGAATACCTCATTGCAGAAAATGGTTGTATTCATGTCATTGCGTCTATAGAGGCTGTATTTTATGAAGAAGAACTGTTAAGCTCTGACAACTGGTTGCAACTAGACAAAGGCAAAGTTGTCACTATCAATGGCTTAGATGGCTACTCGCAACCCGAACTTTTGGAAAGATTTGCCTATGCCCGACCTAAAAACACGAAGCTAACGTGAACCGAGTCTTTCTTGCTCAAAGTTGACCTGGATTTGTCCAAATTTTGGCACTAATTTTGTCTTTAGCAATTTTAAATAAAGCACGTGTACAAATTTTTACTTTTTATATTTATTCTGTTTGTTGCCACAGGTTGTATTTCGATACAAGAAGCACCCAATGTTGTGGAGCTTTCGCAGGCGCACAACCGCATTGCAATTCTACCTATTCAAGCAACAATAGAGCGCAAGATTTGGATGAACCAAGAAAAATATACAGAGCTCAACCGCATCAAAAGCGAACAAACCCAGCAAAGGCTTTACCATCAACTTGAGTTTTACAGCCGCAGTGGCAGTGTGCACGCAGAAATCATGAGCCCAGATGAGGTTAACGCTATGCTGCACGGGGCTGGCTATCCAAACAGTGCCCTCAACAACAACGCTTTATGTAGCCTCTTGCAGGTAGATGCACTCCTTTATGGCAACATTCAAGTGCTCGAACCCATGAATGAAGCTACTGCTATGATGCTCAATTCAGCAAACCCAAATTTCAATGCCATTACGAATATTGTACAGCTCAACCTGATGATCTATGACGCCAAAAGTGGGCGGCAAATTTGGTCTTCAGAGGAGGTCAACCGCGGGCAAATGGGTTCTATTAAAGAAAACATGCAGCGTCAGGTTTGTAGGCGTGCCATTCGAAATCTCCCCCACACACTAAAAAAGCGCCGCTACAAAAAAGCATATAGTCAGTTCTGATCTGAGCAATCCGCAGCAGCAAAATAGGAATCAAAGTAAGTTTGATTAAATAGTGGCATATTTATTTGACTGCATTTTTCAGCTAATTTGGTTTTTAACAAGGTAACGTCTTCTTTAAAGTGCTCCTTGACTTGTATTTGAAAGAAAGTACACATGATATCCATAATGGTTTTGTAACCAAAACGAATTTTTTCTATCGGATTATTAGCTAGAAGATGTCGTGCCGTCTGGAAATCTTTGCGTGCAATACACCTTGAAGCCAAAAAGATCTCTTCAATACCAAGCAAAGAAATCTGATACCAATAAAAAATTTGTGGCATGTCCTCAAGTGCTTTTTCTGTAAATGCAGTAAGGTATTTTTCTTGGGTCAGCAAACTATGGATAGCTGGCACATAAAGTAATTCAGCTCTAGTGCTTGGTTCTGCTTGCAGGCGTTGTTCAAATAAGTCAATGTAGAATGCTCTTTGTACAGCTTGCTTTGAAAACATCATCTTTAAACAAAAGATACGACCAAACAATATAGGATGCTGCGTTGGGGCTAAATCAGGGATGCGATCAGCAATTGCCTTTGGAACTAATTGGTTATTAGCGATATACATAAAAGGTCTGATGCAACGAACAAAAAGGAGCGTTTCAGCGTCTAAATCTGTTTGTAGCACAAGATAATTTATCCATTTGCCATATTTTGCATTGAACTGCGTATAATCTATATTCGACTTGACCACTAAATGAAGAAAATTTTCTTCTGCCAAGAGTTGCTTTTCCAACTTAGGGTAGTTGTGATTTCTAAAATACATATTTAGAATCACCCCTACTTGACTCACTTGGTCAAAATGCAAATTGGAGAAATGAAAATCAGGTTCTCGAAACAAACGAAACACGTCGTTGTATCGCTTCATACCTATCAAATCTTTTATTGCAACGGCAAAGGCAACCCCAAAATCTTGGTGTTCAATTTTGCGGCATTTCAATTGCCATAGAAGCTGGTCGTAAGATAAACTCGCCAGGGAAAGAAACAAACCTTCCCATTTAGGCCAATGGTAAATACTGGGAAAGCGCTGGTAAAAATCTTGATAACTCGAAAAGCCACAATAGACAGCTAAGGTATCGAGTGTAGATCTGCTTGCTTTGGTATTTTCAACGAGCCCAAAAAACCTACGCATGGTGTTATAAGAAACGAGTATATTGGTTTTCAGATAGATATCTTCAGCCAATAACTCAGCCTTTCCTCGGTCATTGATTTTTTGACCAAAAGTTTTTTCTACTTGAATTTTTAAGGCTTGTAACATGAGTCAAATGTACCAAAAATGGACCAAGTTTTTGTACAATTTATTCTTTATTTACCAAAAAAAAACCTACTTCAATTCTGATGGATCAACCAGATGAACAACAAATAGAAGGCAATAAACCAAAAAGCTCAGCAGGTAAAATATATCTTTTTATTGTGCTGATCTATTTGTTAGTTACCGTATTATATTTGGTCAATCGTTCTTAAAATAGGCAGAAAAATATGCCCTCGTAAAAATTGGATATGGCATTTTGCCAAGCCTGGATTCAAAATCAACAAGATAACTTTCCGTTTGATGACGCTTTGTTTCTTTGGCAATAACCCAATGAAAAAATGCAACATAGAGCTCTATAAATTCGCGGTATCCGTGTCGAATGTGTCCGAAAGGAATATTCTCTAGAACACCCAAAGCTTTGGCATATTGCCCATTGCTTATCAAAACTGAAACCTGAAAAACCCGATGAATAGCCACCTGTGAAAAATGATACCAAAATTTGATGTCATTGATCAAAGATGCCTTTGAAATAACAAAATTAGAGAGTGTGCTATTTTGGAGCACCAAGCTCTGCACTGATGGCTCGTAAAGAAGTTCTGTGGCTAAATGGGGTTGGGTAGCCAAACGAAATTGCATTTGTTCAATGAGTTCGTCTCGGTCTTTTTCCGAACGAGCCATATGCATTCTCATGCCAAAAATTCGACCAAATAATATTGGGTGTTGTTTTAAATCCAATTGCGGGAGCTGCTCAATAGCTTTTGGAGTGATTTTTTCATTGCACAAAATCATTCTCCAAAGCTCCAAACACGCAATGAAATCTTGAGTCTCGGCATCAATGTCATCTTGCTGAACTAACAAGGATATCCAAGACCCATACTTGTGGTTTAAATGACCGTAGTCTACAAAAATTTTAAATACGAGGTCTCTAAAATTGGGCAATAAAAGCAACTTTTTCTCCAAAACAGGGTCGTCAAAATTTCTAAAATGTAAGCCAATCAATACACCAATTTGTGCAACTTCGTCGTAGGGCAGCGCTGCAAATTGAAAGGCTGGAAATTCAAAAATTGCTTTCAACGTATGGTAGTCTCGCCTATTGATTAATTCGCGGACAACTATTGTAAATGAGATCGTAAACTGCTCTTGCCTTAATTTTCTGTAATGTAGTGTTTCCAGGAGTGCGTTTGGTTCATTTGTAGAAAGTACCACATAAATACTTTCCCAAGTTGGCCAGATATCTATTTCGGCATATCGCTGTGTAAAGTCTTTGTACGAACGAAAACCGCAATAAACCGCCAACTGATCAAGCGTACTTTCTCGAGGCTTGCGGTATTCTGCCAAGCCGTACATACGACGCAAAGTGTTATAAGACAGTATAGCACCGGTCTTTTCATAAATATCTTGGACAAGTGCCTCGCAATCTCCTCTATCCTCAATTTTGCGGCTAAACGTTTTTTCTAGTTCGTTTTTCAATTCATCAATCATGCTGTAAATGTATCGATTGTGTATCAATAATATTTAAGAAATATTATATATTTACTTGAAAGATTGGAGATATCAAGCGATGCACGGAAAGAACATAAATGTAGATACATTTTAAAGAATTTAACTGTACTATTGTATTTCCTTAACTTCACAGTGTGACGTGAATTTTTCCATATTAAAATGATAAAAATGAAGATATTAAGTTTTTTAGGCTGCCTATTTTTAATAATTTCCATAAACGCTCAAAGTAAAAAGGAGCTTGAGGACCAAATTATTAAATTAAATACCGATGTCGAGCTGCTGAAAGTTGAACTTACCTCAGTCAAGAATAAAAATCAAGAATACAGCGATAAATTAGCAGACTATTCGGGTAAGTTAGAAGAATGCCGGTCTAAATATGAGTTATGCACCGAAGACAAATTAAAAATGATGGAGCGTCAAAATTCCTTGATCTCTCAAAACCAAAAGCTTCAAGTAATTATCGATAGCCTGAAGGCGATTCCAAAAGAAGTTAATCCCAATTTGATTACAAACCCTAAAAATAGAGAAGATTCAATGCGCATGGCTATTCAAAAATATTTTCTGAGCTCAAGTATCCAAGAACGCCTCAAACATGTGATCGCTTATCAAAAAACTGCTGATCGAATGGCCACTTATTACTCAGGTGGTATCAAACCAAGAGAAATCATAGCTTCAGAGATAGGTTTTGGCAAACAAATTGGTGAGTACTTCGAAGTCTTTGACAACAATTCTTGCTATTACCTAAAAAATGTAAATGGGCAATATGCCGTTAATTGGGAAGCATCAGTAGGCCACAATGACCAGACTATAAAGACTTTTCAAGCAAATCAAAATTCTTCTGTTGAAGTCAGAGTTGTAGCTGAACTTAGTAATGATTATTTTGATAATTACTATGAAAAACAGTCCCAATATTTGAGTATTGTATTAAAGGATCCAGTAAATGGCCATGTTTGGGCCTATGTAAGTAGAAACTCAGCACTCGGTAAAACAATGTTAACTTTGCTCGCTGACGGAAAAGGTCATAGAATTATTGTTCAAATAGCTGCAGATAGATCTGAGGACGAATCAGGTAGTTTATGCATTCTGACCCAATTAGTCAGCGATAATTGGCTTAAAAACTAAGTTTTATAATACAAATGATTTCAACGAACCTCCACACCGTAATCTCGGAAGCGAGACAGTAACATAGAAAGCTCGTAGGTTCGATAAATATATAATTCTACTACAATATAGTTCGGCTGATCAATAACAATGCGTTGCGACGCATGCAGTTTTCTGGACTTCACGTAGGAGATGGCCCAATCGGTAAGTTTCAAACGAATAATTTCTGGGGTGCTCTCCTTAAAGCGTGCAATGCCCAAACAATGCTTGAAATAGGTTTTGAGCCCTACCTCTTCAGAGAGCTCCTGCCATGAAAAGTACTGTAATTCACCTTCTGCGCCGTCTTCTCGTTCAACCAAAGCGGGTACCATTACAAAATCTTCGATTAAATCAAAGGCAAAAACTTTTATAGCAGGCCTCGGTGCCTTCAGAAGCTCAGACCACACGCTAGCTACGAGATAATAGCGTCCTTCGTAAAAACGCACCTGAAGCGGTGCCACAACCTGAAGTTTAGTCTTGTAGGTTCCGAACGCCGACTGGTATAAAAATTGAAGCAAGTACTGCTGAGTAATTGCTTGTGTGCAAACTGCCGCCAACTCAAATGACTTTCCGTCGTCATTGAGTGCAGAGAATTGAAATACCAGCTTGTCTTGAAGGCTTTTTTCTATACGCGTTGTGCTTGCACCTAATTGTGAGGCAATTTGTTCGAGCATAGCGGCTTTGAGCGTGTTTGAAATTGCTTCGTGCGGGGCCGAAAGTAGCTGGTAATAATGTTTTTTTGAAACGCGTACGTGCAATAGGCGCTCACCCCCTTCTTCTCTTAATATTTGTAGATCAGACTCTAGCGAACGTCGAGAAATCGTTTTTAAGCCTAGTGAGGGCAATACAGCGCGCAGATAATCGTGGATTTGAGCAAAAGAAGCACGCATAAAGGCCTGTTCCTTTAAAAAATCAAGGATCAGTTGCAAGCGCTGACTTTGAGCTTTGAGTTGAAGCATGGCCAAAGATAATCAATCCGCAATAATTTTGCGTAGTTAATTTTTGATGGCAGAAAAACGCAATAATCGGATGAGCCATTTAGGCAGGTTTTTACCTGCTTTTTTGCCATGCACATTTAAAAATACGCCCCATTTTTCAATGAGGGGAATTTTGTATACCTCGATGAGCTCAATTAATACGCCATCGGGGTCCGTAATATAAGCGCAGTGCACACTCGTTTTTCCCATATCGAGCGCAGATAGACTATCACACTCAAATTCGATATGACGATGCAGCAACTGTTGCTGAAGACTGCTCATGTCTTGGACATCAAGACCGAGGTGTACAAAACCGGTGTCGCCCCAAATACGGCCTCTGAAAATTTTCTGCGCTTTGCGATTAGATACAGCAATGAGTTCTACTTTAGAAAAGCCAATGACAGCGCCAAAAGGACCCTCGGCCATCTCTTTAGTACCGAGTATCATGCGTTGTACCGGTTGGTCGCCTCCCGGAAAGCCCTGAAAATCTGAAAATACACCACTCCCCTCATAAAGAACTTGATCAAAACCAAGACCCGCATAAAACGCTTTAGAAGCGCCTATATCAGCAACTCCGATGGATATTCCACCTACGCCACCAATCGTCTGCTTTGTTTCAAGATAAATTTGCTCGTCTTCAATCGCAACAAAATAATTACGATCTGGATCTTGAATTAAAAAGCGCTTGTTGCCCATAGGATCTGCTTGCAAATCGGATCGCAAGCCCAATGGATCAAATTTTTGAAAGGTTTGCGCCGGCTCGGACATCCGCATGTGGATGGCAAAAATACCAATGTCTCCTAACTGAAAATCTGAGGGCAGTGCGGTGGGCTTAAATGAAGTAGGTTCTATAACTTCCATGGCGCTACCCCCTCTTAAATTCATCACCATACTCGCTCTTTTGGCGATGACCTCATTGCGGGTAAAGACCTGCATTAAAGGAGCTGCCTGAACGCTATCAAAGAAGGGAATATTCATCCCAAACCACTTCCTATAAAGCGGCAAGGTCCGATTCATATCGGAAACTGCAACGCCAATATGCTGAATACCATGAATTTTAACCATAAACTAAGTTAAAATTTTTGTCAAATTAAATAATACTTTTGTCAAAAAAAAGTCGAAATATGAAAACTACCTTATATTCCCTTACCCTACTCGCACTACTTGGAGCATGTTCTAAATGGCAAAGTAACCAAAAGCAAATCACTAATATTTCTACAGACGGAACTTGGATTGTTAGTAGTTACATCGACGACGGCGACGACGAAACCTCAGATTACAGTACTTTTAGATTTAACTTTTTAGAGGACGGTGTACTTAACGCTACAGATCTTTTGAGCAGTAATTCGAATCCGTATGTGGGCACTTGGTCTATTACAGACTCAAATAGCAATGACGACGACAGTCTTGACGACCTTGATTTTAATATCAATTTCACGGTAAGTAATCAACTAGACGACCTCTCTGACGATTGGGATATCATTTCTTTCACAGACACAGAAATCAAACTCATCGATGTTTCTGGAGGCAACGGTGGTACCGACTACCTTACCCTCAGCAAACAATAACAAACTGATTTTATCAGAATTGATGCACAGCCCTGAGGAAACTCAGGGTTTTTTGTTCTTCAGAACCCTCGGTCGGTTCTTGATTGTATACCCAATTGGCCATCGGCGGCATGCTCATCAAGATAGATTCTGTTCGGCCACCTGAATAGATGCCGAATTTGGTTCCGCGGTCGTGTAACAAATTGAATTCTACATAGCGGCCGCGTCTGAGTGCCTGCCATGCTAATTCTTCAGCTGTTGGCTCCTTTAAAACAACATCTTTCAATTGGTTTGAATACACAATTGGAAATAAACGCCCAAGATCTTGGCAATAGGAAAATAGTTGATCTTTGGTAAGACCAGAACTTTCATCGAGCTGATCAAAGAATATACCGCCAACTCCCCTAGACTCGGCCCGATGGGGCAAGAAGAAATAGCGATCTGCCCACTCCTTAAATTTTGGATAGAAGTCAGGGTGGTAACGATCAGATACTTCTCGCAAAGACGCGTGAAAAGAAATGGCTTTATTGAGGTCTACGTAATGTGGTGTAAGATCAATACCGCCGCCAAACCAGTATTTGCTGTCCTCGAGTTCAAAATAGCGCACATTCATGTGCATGATCGGATGGCGTGGATGTTTGGGGTGCAGTACAATAGAGACCCCTGTTGCGAAGAAACGCTCGCCTTCATGACCTAATTGCTGTTTCATGGCGGCAGTAACGGGCCCATGAACTGCACTAAAAGCAACACCCGCTTTTTCTAAAATTTGACCACCTTGAAGCGTACGCGTATGACCTCCACCGCCTTCAAGACGTTCCCAAGAATCTTCATTGAATGTAGCCAAGCCATCCAGTTGTTCGAGGGCTTTACAAATGTGCAGTTGGAGCTCGCGAAAACGTGTTGAGATATCCGTTTTATTCATGATTTGGCGCTATCAATTGGGCATTTTTGTACGGAACCACAACTGCGGCCGCGTTTTCGATATATAATTGATTGGGAGAAAATCTCAAGGACATGTTGCTAATCAGACCATTTTGAATAGGATACTTGCCTACTAATTGCTTTCCAATGTGTAGTGTTACATCAAAGCCCAAACAAGCCATTTTGGCGAGGTCAGTGTTGTAACTTCTTCTGAAATTTTTATGAAATCTAATCACTTGCGGAGCATGGTAATTGAAGTAACTCGGTAAGGCTACTAAAAATGTCTGATCTCGGACTTCAGGGTCATCGAGCTCCTTGAAGTCTAGCCATTCTTTTCGTCCAACAATAATAAGGTTGCTATCCACTGCTGCAGCTTTGAGCAACCCCACTACTTTGGCTCTATCCGAACTGAAACTTACCAATACTTGAGCCCCACCTACAGATTTGAATCTTTGATAGTTAGTCCAAGAGGCCTCTTGTAATTTAAGCTTGGAAACAGCCGTAGAAACACCCATGAACGCTTTCTTGAATTGTTGCTCCAATTGCTGATCCGCGGCTATTGGACTATTGATGAGTAGGATTGTAAAACCCTGGTAGTGCGTATGAAGGTGCGATGCCAGTGTTTGAATATGGGCCTCCTCTGGAGCGGTGTAAGCGATGAAGTTAGCTGCCATTTGAACCATTGCTGTGGGCATTTGAACAGGGAAAACAACTGGAATACCATGCGCTTTTGCAAAAGAAGCTACTGCTTGAGCCTGTTTTTCTTGAAGTGGAGAAAAGATGAGGTCCATCTGTTTCATTTCAGGACCTTCGAGAATTTTTGCCAAACCAGGAAAAACAGCGTTGTCGTCATAAACGTGAACATTGGCCACTAGACCTATTTTTTTAAGGCTGTCTAACGCTAATTTCATACCCATGTAGTAATCAAGGGCAGCTGCTGCAACAAAACGATTGTTTGCAGTACTTGAATCGAGTTGAAAAGGTAAAAATACGGCAATCTCATATTGCTTTTTTTTGGGAACTGGAAATTCAAACGAAGTAGAAGAACTCCATTTTTGAGCAGCAGGAATGGCTTGATTGGGAACCTCGTTGGACTTCTCTTTTTGAATGGGAACCATTATTTTTTGGCCGGGAGCCACGCGGTAAGTACTCATTTTATTGAGCGCTAGCAATGAATCTACCGGAACCATATAACGCTTGGAAATGGAATAGAGGGTTTCTTTTTCTAGTACGATATGTTTAATGATGGTATCGGAAAGCTTAGGAGCAAAATTAGAGGGAGTTGTTTGGCTTGGCAATTGAGAATCAGCGATGTCGAACGGAAGTATGGAGTTATGAATGTAGATGGTTTGGCCAATTTTTAGACCATTTACAGCGCTCGGATTCCAATTGAGCAGGGAATCTATGGCCACCTCGTAAAGTCGGGCAATTGCATAGAGGGTTTGTTGCGGTGCTACTTGATGGGTGATTGTGCCAAGTCGAACAGGAAAGACAACGATTTGCTGCGGATCTATGCCTCTTTCTAATCCAGGATTGAGTGCTAAAAGTTGATCGATATCCGTATGTAAAAGTGCTTGTATTTCACTAATTGATTGGCCTTCAAGGGTGGTATAGGCGTAATATTTTTGACCGTCTTTTTCTACGATTGGCAACGCTTGCCCAGTTGCAAACCGACCGAACAAAAATAGACCAAAAAGTAGAAAAGAAGCCTTCATGTTATTCCCATTCAATGGTGGCAGGTGGCTTAGAACTGATGTCGTAGGTAACGCGATTAATGCCGCGGACTTGATTGATGATGCGATTGGAAATTTTTGCCAAAAACTCGTAAGGTAAATGACACCAATCGGCAGTCATGCCGTCTGTGGAGGAAACTGCTCTGAGCGCCACAGCATTTTCATAGGTGCGTTCATCGCCCATGACGCCAACAGACTGAATAGGCAAGAAAATGGCACCCGCTTGCCAGACGTCATTGTAGAGATCATCTTCTTTGAGGCCATTAATAAAAATGGCATCGACCTCTTGTAAAATACGGACTTTCTCAGCAGTGACATCGCCTAAAATTCGAATACCAAGACCTGGGCCGGGAAACGGATGACGACCCAAAATACGTTCATCGATTTGAAGCGAACGGCCAATGCGACGCACTTCGTCTTTGAACAATAAACGCAATGGCTCCACAACTTGTAGTTTCATGTAGTCTGGCAAACCTCCTACGTTGTGGTGAGATTTGATGGTTTGAGAAGGGCCGCCAGTGGCAGAAACAGATTCGATGACATCTGGATAGATGGTGCCCTGACCCAACCATTTGGCGTTTTCAACCAATTTAGACTCTTCGTCGAATACATCGATAAATACTTTTCCGATGGCTTTTCTTTTGAGCTCAGGATCGGTGAGGCCGGCCAATGCATCGTAAAAACGAGCCGAGGCATTTACGCCTTTGACGTTTAGGCCCATCCCTTGATAGGAGGCCAAAACTTCTTCAAATTCATTCTTGCGAAGTAGCCCGTTGTCCACAAAAATACAATGCAAATTAGGGCCTATGGCTTTGTGCAATAAAACAGCAGCTACAGATGAGTCTACGCCGCCTGAGAGCCCCAAAATAACTTTGTCTTGCCCCAGCTGCGCTTGAAGGCGAGCGGTGGTTTCATCGATAAAAGAGTCGGGGGTCCAGTCGCAGGCGCAATGGCAGACATCGACAATAAAGTTTTGTAAAAGTAGTTTCCCTTCTGTGGAATGATAGACCTCTGGATGAAACTGAATGCCAAAGGTTGGTTCATCTGCTATCGCATAACCAGCTACCTCAACGTCATGGGTTGAGCAAATCACTTGATAGTTGGCAGGGATTTTTTTGATGGTATCGCCATGAGACATCCAGACTTGGGAGCCTTTGGTAAGGCCTTTAGTGAGGACATTGGCGTTGTCTACAAAATTGAGGTGAGCGCGTCCGTATTCACGGGTATTTGAGGGCAATACTTCACCACCAAAGTGGTGTGAAAGGTACTGAGCACCAAAACAAACACCTAAAAGTGGGAATTTTCCTTTGATGGCTGATAAATCAGGACGTGGTGCCTGTGGATCGCGGACAGAAAACGGACTACCAGATAAAATTACACCTTTGACATGGCTGCCCATTTCGGGGATTTTATTCCATGGGTGGATTTCACAATAAACGTTGAGTTCGCGGATTCTTCTGGCAATCAGTTGGGTGTATTGAGAACCAAAATCTAGGATTACGATTAATTCATGCATGCCACAAAGATAGCTGAAATACGATTTATTTGCGGCGAAAATCCATAGTTTTCATTAATTTTGAGGTTCGCTAAATTGAACACAGACATGATCGGAGATTTACTCAAATCTATTTTCGGAGATAAGACCGCAAAAGACCGCAAAGAATACTGGCCTTTCGTAGAAAAAGCCAAAACCGCTTGGGAAAGCATACAACATCTTTCCGACGACCAACTCCGCGAAAAAACCCGCGGTTTTCAAGAACAAATTCGTCAGAGCATTGCACCATTAGAAGCAACCCTCGAAGCGCTTCATGCAAATGCCGCTGACACCCAAACTTCCTTTGAAGAAAAAGAAAAACGCTACGAAGAAATTGATCAAATGGTCAAAACCATCGATGAGCGTATCGAAGAAGAATTACTTGTCATTATGCCTGAGGCCTTTGCAGTAGTCAAAGAAACAGCAAGGCGTTGGGCCGAGAATGGCCAACTTACTGTAAGTGCCACTGCATTAGACCGCGAAATTGCGGCCAACCGAGACGGCATTACAATCGATGACGACCGCGCTATTTGGCACAACGAATGGACTGCCGCAGGCAACAAAATCCAGTGGGCCATGGTTCATTACGATGTTCAGCTCATGGGAGGCGCCGTATTGCACCGTGGCAATATTGCCGAAATGCAAACTGGTGAAGGAAAAACTTTGGTGGCCACCCTACCCGTCTACCTCAACGCTTTGTCTGGAAAAGGTGTTCACATTGTAACGGTCAACGACTACCTCGCCAAACGCGATGCCGAATGGATGGGCCCGCTGTATGAATTTCACGGTTTGCGCGTCGATTGCATCGACAAACACCAACCCAATTCTCAGCGCCGCCGACAAGCCTACCTTGCCGACATCACTTTCGGAACCAACAACGAATTTGGTTTTGACTATCTCCGCGACAACATGGCCGGAAACGTCGACGATATCGTACAGCGCAAGCACCACTTTGCCATTGTCGATGAGGTCGATTCCGTCTTAATAGACGACGCCCGTACGCCGCTCATTATTGCAGGCCCAACGCCAAAAGGCGATGAGCATGAATTCCACGAACTCAAACCCCGTATTGAACGTGTCGTAGAGGCGCAAAAAGCATTTGTTCAACAATGCCTCAACGATGCCAAAAAAATGTTGTCGGTCATCAATGAACCCAACCCCGATAAAAACGAACAAAAACGCTTGCTCGAAGAGGGTGGTATTGCGCTTTTGCGTGCGCACCGAGGTTTGCCTAAAAACCGTTCGCTCATCAAATTCTTGTCCGAACCAGGCATCAGAGTGCATTTGCAAAAAACGGAGAATTTCTACATGGCCGAGCAAGGCAAGCAAATGAAAAAAATCGACGTTGATCTGTTCTTTGTGATCGACGAAAAAAATAACTCCATAGAGCTCACCGATAAAGGGATCGACCTCGTATCTGGTAAAGAAGATCGCGATTTCTTTATCATGCCAGACATCGGTGCCGAAATTGCCAAATTACAAAAAGAAAAACTCGAAAAAGATGCCTACCTAGAACGTAAAGATACCCTAGTGCGCGAGTACTCTATTAAATCAGAGCGCATTCACTCCGTTAGTCAGCTCTTGCGCGCCTATACCCTATTCGAAAAAGAAGTAGAATATGTCATCATGGATGGCAAAGTAAAAATTGTCGACGAGTCTACGGGGCGTATTATGGAAGGGCGCCGTTATTCAGACGGACTGCACCAGGCCATTGAAGCCAAAGAAAATGTCACCGTAGAAGCTGCCACCCAAACATATGCTTCTATTACCCTACAAAATTATTTCCGTATGTACCACAAACTTGCTGGTATGACCGGAACTGCAGAAACAGAAGCGCGCGAATTCTGGGATATCTACAAACTAGATGTTGTTGTTGTGCCAACGAACCGTGCTATCTCGCGCAAAGACCAAGACGACTTCGTCTACAAAACAGCCCGAGAAAAATACAACGCCATTATATTAGAAATCGAAGACCTCGTGTCCAAGGGCAGGCCTGTTCTCGTTGGTACCACTACCGTCGAGATCTCAGAATTGCTCTCTCGCATGCTGCAAATGAAAAAAATTCAGCACCAAGTACTCAATGCTAAATACCACCAAAAAGAAGCCGAAATTGTAGCCAATGCAGGTAAGGCAGGCACCGTAACCATTGCTACCAACATGGCCGGACGCGGTACCGACATCAAACTCGGCGAAGGTGTCATTGAAGCCGGCGGTTTGGCCATTATCGGTACCGAACGTCATGACTCCCGCCGTGTTGACCGCCAGTTGCGCGGACGCGCAGGTCGCCAGGGCGACCCAGGTTCTTCTCGCTTCTTTGTCTCGTTAGAAGATGACCTCATGCGTAAATTTGGCTCTGAACGCATTGCCTCCATCATGGACCGCATGGGGCTCAAAGAAGGCGAAGTCATTACTGCTGGCATGGTGTCTAAATCCATTGAACGCGCCCAGAAAAAAGTCGAAGAGAACAACTTCGGGATGCGCAAGAACCTCCTCGAGTACGACGACGTCATGAATTCACAGCGCAAAGCCATTTATCGCAAGCGCAGAAATGCGCTTTACGGCGACCGTCTCGATATTGACATCGACAACATGTTCTTCGACCTTTGTGAGAACACCGTTGCCGCTTATTCGAAGCTACCATTCCACGAATTTGAATTGGAACTTTTACGTCTGATTGGCATCGAAACGCCAGTAGACGAAGCTACATTTAACCAAATCAGCACTGCAGAACTCACCGAAAAAGTATACGCTACATTAAGAGAGACCTACGACCGCAAATGCGATAAAATTGCACGGATGGCCTTTCCTCAGGTCAAACATGTTTTTGAAACAATGTCTCAGCAATACAAAAACATTGTATTCCCGCTCACCGACGGTCGCCGTCAAATGCAACTTATTGTCAATTTAGAAGAAGCCTACCAATCTGAAGGTCGTGTTATCAGTAAATACTTCGAGCGCAATGTGCTATTGAGCAAAATTGACGACGAATGGAAAGAACACCTCCGCGAAATGGACGACCTCCGCTCTGCTGTGCGCAATGCACAATACGAACAAAAAGATCCATTGGTCATCTATAAACTCGAATCCTATGAGCTCTTCCGAAGCATGCTCATGCGCCTCAATGAAGAAACTCTTGACCTACTTATGCGCATGGACGTCCCATTAGAACAACAAATCCAAAGCACCAACCAAGAAGACCACCAAAACAACTACGACAAAGCGCAAACAAGCAACCAAGAAGCTATCGCTAATTCAGCGCCTGCTGCGCCACCTATTGAAAAGAAACAACCGGTAGTTGCCCAACTCAAAATCAACCGCAATGATCCTTGCCCTTGTGGAAGCGGCAAGAAATTTAAACAGTGTCACGGTCAGTAAATGCACGTACCTCAAATCGGCATCGTTGGTTCAGGAAAAGTAGCACAAACAATGTTGCGCTTGGCAAGCAACGCGCAAATTCCAATTGCCGGAATTTATGCCCGTTCCTATGAAAAGGCACAAGCATTAGCAACCAAATATAAGTGTGCTGCATTCGAGCAATTAATAGACCTCAAGCCAGAGCTGTTGCTCATTTGTATTTCCGACGATGCGCTCCCCGAAATCATCGGGCAGCTCGACCCTCAACAAATAGCCGCCTACACTGCAGGTAGCCCGAGTATCAAACTTTTTGCACATCCGCAACTAGGTGTTTGTTATCCCTACCAATCCATTTCAAAAGGTCGAGACCTCCTTGCTTCCGATATTCCTTTTATGATAGAAGGTAAAAATGACCTCGTGTTGCAACGCATCAAAGGTTTTTTGCAACAACTAGGCGGACAATACCAACAATGCGGATCCGCACAACGTGCACAGTACCATTTAGCAGGTGTTTTTGTCAATAACTTCGGAAATCTGATGCTACTCGAAGCGAGTAAAATTCTCCATCAAGCACAGCTCGACCTAACACCATTGTATCCGCTACTCAATGAAACCATAGCCAAAGCCATTCTTTTAGGGCCAGAAAACGCCCAAACAGGCCCAGCTTTGCGCCACGACCAAAATACGTTAGATAGGCATCGTGCACAACTAGACCCCGAACAATTGGTGGTCTACGACTGTCTGACCAATAGAATTCAAGATTTGTTTAAAAATGCTTAGTTACAAAGAAAGACTCAATCCGATCAGCACCTTTATTTTTGACGTAGATGGCGTATTCACCGACGGAAAAGTCTACCTCATCAACGATGAAATTGTCCGAGCAGTGAATGCCAAAGACGGTTATGCTGTCCAGTATGCCGTTAAAATGGGCTATAAAATATTTTGCATAACAGGAGGGTCTTCTCCCGAAGTAAAAAGAAGACTAATGGGTTTGGGTGTTCACGACGTCTATTTAGCTGCCCACAACAAACTCGAACGCTATGAGCAAATCAAAAAAGAATACAACTTAACGGACACCGAAATTGCCTACATGGGTGACGACATCCCGGATATTCCTGTTCTTCGTGTAGCAGGGCTTTCTGCTTGTCCGCAAGATGCAGTTAGCGATGTTAAAGCCACTGTCCATTACCAAAGCCCCTTTCTGGGCGGTAAAACTTGCGTTCGCGACCTCATCGAACAAACTTTACGCTGTCAAAACAAGTGGCTCACCGACCTCGCTTTCGAGTGGTAAACCAATATTCCTTTAATTCCGTAGCCAAGCGCAGTTGGTTTTCAGCTCTTCGTAAATTATGATGCTCGTGTTGCACTTTATAGTACACATCGTTTTGTAAATAATCTGATAAAAAGCGGAGTGCCTGAACGAGAATGACACCGCAAGCCGCAGTAAAAAGTTTTGCCTCATCTACTTGAAAGGCAGCAACTAAAGCCTCAAAGACATCTGCCCTAAATAAAGAATCTTCTTCGGAAACTTCTTCTCCAAAAGAGCAGTAAGAACGAATCATATCCGCATAATCATAAAAAGGGCTTCCGAGCTGAATCGTATCCCAATCAATTAGTGCGCGCACTTTTTTGCCATTCGGATGAAACAAAAAATTGCTCAGTTTTGGATCTGCGTGTATGAGTACTTTGGGTTCTATTGCTAAAAATTGTTGCCAATCGAGCAAGTAAATCCAATTGGACTCGAGCAAATACACAGCAGCTTTTGCGCTTTGCATCCTAGATAGCGATGCCGTTTCTTTGGCAAGTAAAAAATGCTCCATACGGATACCCACATCTAAAAAATGAGGGATGGGTTCTTTCCAATCATGCACATTCAATTGAGCAAGTGAATCATGAAAAGCTTTTAGAGCTTGAGCAGCCAAAATTGTGTGTTCGACGGTCACCCTTGTTAAAGTTCTGCTTGGCGCAATGGCAGCAAGTAACCTGTAAAATTGATTGTCCAACCCAACACAAGTGAGCCCTGATTTGGAAGGTATATAACGAAGGGGTACTAAAAAATCTGAATCGATCTTTTTGGAAAGTGCTACCAACTGTTGTTGGAGTTGCTGCGGGTCTTTAAAAACGTGGGTATTGATTTGTTGAAGAATATAATCTGCGGTAGAAGTATGCACCAACCATGTATGATTGATTAGCCCTTGTTCAACGGGCAAAATTTTGGTAGGTTGCAAACCCCATGCAGCGGATAGTAACGCTTTTAAATCCATGTAGGAAAAACAAGTGAATACGCCTTGCCTTCAAGAGTAAGTATATGCGATTTTGCTTCTGCTAAATCATCTGCGTAGGTAAGTCCGAACCACTTTGGAGGCATCTCTAGGACTTGAACTGCTAGTTTACCGGCTGCTATCATTTCATTGATGACCTTCGGGAGGTAAATTTCAGCTGTTTCGTTGTCGGCATTGGCAATCAAAAATTGCTCCACAAGTACTTTTAAATGTGTTAAAAATAGTGGTGGCAATAACCAAGCATTCATAGAGATCAGTGCAGCAGGAGACAAGGTGCGTTGCGATTCATCCTTAATTTCATTGCCCTTATATTCAATTTGGAGTACCTCCTCTATCCCTAATAAATAATTGTTCTCTACATTGCATAAGCCTCTTGCTACTGGTCCGTTCGGACTCAGTGTTGGGGCCAATTCAAATAGGAGCGCGGCAGCTTGAACACCATTTTGAGCAAGATCAGCTGCACTTTGACAAATACCCGAACCGTAATAATCGTCTGCATTCAGCACCAAAAAAGAACCCTCCCACTTGCCGTGAAGAAAATGCAGCGCATGTGCGGTTCCCCATGGTTTTGAACGGTTTTGCTCTTGTACGAGTATCTCAAACCTTTTTGAATGCATCCAACGATTCAATTGCTTGCTAATCACATCTTGCATTCCAGGACGTACAATAATAAAAACCTTTTCAAAACCTGCTCGCATGGCATCGTAACAGGCATATTCAAACAAAAAATGACCTTCGTGACCAAAGGGTTCTATTTGTTTGGCCCCACCAAAACGAGAACCCAAACCACCTGCTAAAATGACTAAAGCTAAATCAGTAGTTGGCATCTAATGCAAAAATAGGTTGGCGGGTTTTCCAGGTCCCTTGCGTAAAATCCGGAATTTCTTGAGGGGCACCATTTTGTGCTATAGAGCTTTCACTGAGCGGAGTAACGGCATACCAAGTAGCTAAATCATATACATCTAAAGGAAAAGGCTTGTTCTGCTTGATACACTCGATAAAAGCATTGTCTACAAAGTAATCCATGCCACCATGACCAGAGCTTTCAGCGGCGGCTGCATTGGCCTTCCACAGCGGATGATCGTAGCGCTCGAGCCAATTTTTAGAGTTGTCCCAGCGATGCGAATGTTTCATGGCTTCTTCAAAATAGATGTGGCCTTGTTCGGGGTCGCCCCAACCGAAGTCTTGCCAAATTCCTTGAGTGCCTTGAACCCTAAAGCCTAAATTGTATGGGCGCTGTAAGCTCGTGTCGTGCGTCAAAATAATAGTTTCCCCGTTGGCACATTGCAAATGAGTGGTGACGACATCACCTTGCTTGAATTCAATCTGAGCGTTAGGGTGCGCTGCTCCTCCTTTCGGATGTTTGACGATATACTCATGCAAGCCCCTTGCTTTACTGGCAAAAGAACTCAAACGCAATAAACGATTGCCTCGGTTTAAATCGAGCATGGTAGCCACTGGGCCCAAACCGTGTGTCGGGTACAACTCACCATTTCTATTGAGGTAATGATTGGTGCGCCAAGCGGCTTCACTATAACCTTTCTCTCCAAATTCAACACCAGAATTATAGGCGCTTTTGCCATCGTTGAATAATACGCCGCGCAAATCGTGCTCATAGCCACCCTGCGCATGTATAATTTCGCCAAACATCCCTTTGCGTAACATATTTAAAACAGCCATGACATCGCGGCGATAACAGACATTTTCTAACGGCATAATTGGAACGCCAGTTTGTTCCGATGTTTTGACATAAGCCCAGCAGTCTTCGAGCTTCATAGCCCCACCAACTTCCATCCCGACAATTTTCCCGGCTTTCATAGCAGCAATACCATGCGCTAAATGCCATTCCCAAGGTGAGGATACAAAAACAGCATCGATATCTGTTCTTGCCAAAAGCTGGAGATAATCATTGGGGCCATTTTGATAAACCGCAGGCGCCGGTAGACCAGCTTTTTCGATGAGCGCCAATGCATCTTTGATCATGCGTGGGTCTGGATCTGCAAGCGCAATAATTTCGACGTCTGTGCGCTTCAACATTTCTTCAATGTGGGTCTGGCCGCGGAAACCTGTTGCTATGAAGCCAAGGCGCACTTTTGATTTGGTGGAGGGTTGAAAGGCGCCGACAAATTGCGGTAAGGCCAAGGCAGCCGCTGCTATACTTGTTTGTTGAAGAAAGGTTCTGCGTTGCATGTCGTTTTTAGATGCAAGATAGGGATTACTTTGAAAAGTTTAAATTGTAAACCACAGAAGTCCAAAGGGTATGATTGCGCTCAATTTGGATTCCATTGGCCTTAAAAACCATCTGGTTTAAATAGCCGAACTGTATATTGAAGTCAGGCTTGAACCTATAGCCTAAGGCTGTAATGAAACGATTTTGATCGAGGATATTCTTTTCAATACCATTTCCAAAACCCAGAAATAACTCATCATTTACATTTAAAAATAAACCATTTCCTTTGGTCAGATAGGCAGCTTGTAATGGAATAATGACTTGAGCACGGTAGCGTATGCGCTGTCTAAATACAGTGTCAATCCAACGTTGTTCAAGCCTATATCGGTGTTGGATCTGTAATTTATTTAATTGCTGAACCAAATTGACTTGCTCCCAGAGTCGATTTTCATTGGTTTGCATTGCAATTGGTTGTGAACCGTATGGATAACTTACTACCCAAGCATAACCACCAGAAAATGTCAACGCTTTGTTGAACTGGTAATCTAGCCCTACCCTTGCCAAGGATTGCTGCCATTCTGAAAAACCATTAGCTCTGCGCCATTGGTATTCTGTGTGTGCATTAATTTGTTTGTTTAGCTTATGGTTACCTTGATAAACTACCCAACCATGAAGCTGATCGTCTATTTGTTTTTGAGCAAAAATTTGAGGATTTCCTAGAAAAAGGAGGAATACAATAATTAAAATAATTTGAATTGGGTAGGGGAAAAATTTCATGAAGATCAACGATTGATACATTAAAGTTAGACAAAATAAAAAAGCAAAATTTCAACTATCTTTGCTCCATATGCAATCAACAGAAACATACAGCGCCAAAACGCAAGGTTATATCGACTTAGAGGAGCAGCACGGCGCACACAATTATCACCCGCTACCAGTTGTTCTTGAAAAAGGCGAAGGCGTTCTTGTATGGGACGTCGATGGCAAGCAGTACTATGATTTTTTATCTGCCTACTCTGCGGTCAATCAGGGGCACGGGCATCCAAAAATCACCGCAGCATTGGTGCAACAAGCACAAACATTGGCCCTTACCTCACGCGCTTTTTATAACAATTGCTTGGGAGAATACGAAAAATTTGTCACAGACTACTTTGGTTTTGACAAAGTATTACCCATGAATACTGGGGCCGAGGCCGTAGAAACCGCGATTAAATTATGCAGAAAATGGGCCTACGAGCAAAAAGGAGTTGCCGAGAATCAAGCGCAAATTATTGTTTGTGAGGGCAACTTTCATGGCCGCACCACTACTATTGTTTCTTTTTCCTCAGACCCCGATTCAAACGTAAACTTCGGGCCCTATCCTGCAGGTTTTATTTCCATTCCTTACAACGATACTGCGGCTCTTGAACAAGCATTGCAACAAGAAAACGTTGCAGGTTTCTTAGTAGAACCTATTCAAGGTGAGGCAGGCGTTTACACCCCCGCTGACGACTTCATGCGCCGCGCACGTGCACTTTGTACACAATATAACGCATTGTTTATTGCCGATGAGGTTCAGACCGGCATTGCCCGTACTGGCAGTTTGCTAGCCGTTTGTGGAAACTGCAGCTGCGAGAAAAAATGCGAACAACAAGCCGCTACCTACGCCAAACCTGATATCCTCATTTTAGGCAAAGCACTATCGGGCGGCGTTTATCCGGTTTCGGCAGTTTTGGCCAACGACGACATCATGATGGTCATCAAACCTGGCCAACATGGCTCTACTTTTGGCGGCAACCCTATTGCAGCCAAAGTTGCAATTGCAGCACTTGAGGTCATCGATGACGAAAATCTCATTCAGAATGCCCGCAAACTCGGCACATTGTTCCGTCGTGAAATGCAGCGCATCATCTCGAGCAACGAACTCATCGTTAAAGTACGCGGCAAAGGCTTGCTCAATGCCATTGTGGTCAATGATAGCCCTGACTCAGACACCGCTTGGCGTCTTTGTTTAGCACTTAAAGAAAATGGTTTGTTAGCCAAACCCACACACGGAAATATCATCCGCTTTGCCCCGCCTTTGGTCATCACCGAAGCCCAATTAATAGATTGCGTGTCCATCATCGAGAAAACAATTCACACCTTTAAAAAATAATATTTTGGCAACACCCATTAAATTCGGAACCGACGGCTGGAGAGCCATCATTGCTGCAGATTTCACCGTAGAAAACGTCGCAAGAGTGACAGAAGCTACTGGCCTATGGCTCAAAGAACGTTTTGAAAAGCCTACTGTTGTGCTCGGCCACGACTGCCGTTTTGCCGGCGAACTTTTCATGGAAACCGCCGCCAAAGTGCTTTTAGCGCAAGGCATCCATGTCAAACTTTCGCGTGGTTTTGTTTCTACCCCTATGATTTCACTCGCTGCCAACCAATTAGGCTGTGAAATCGGCATCATCATTACCGCAAGTCATAATCCGCCAAGCTATAACGGTTTCAAACTCAAAGCCAAATTTGGTGGCCCGCTTGAACCAGAAAAAATCAATGAAGTTGAGGCATTGATCCCGGACACTTGCCAAGTCAATTTTCAGTCCATTGATCTTCAACAAGCCGTCCAAGCTGGCCAACTCGAAGAAATCGACATGGAAACACGCTACGTCGATCACGTCAAAGCCAATTTTGACCTCAACGCCATTGACCAATCTGGGCTCAAACTCATGTACGACGCCATGTATGGTGCTGGCCAACGCGTTTTGCCAAGAATCTTACCAAAGGTTACGCTTTTACACTGTGACCCCAACCCTTCTTTCATGGGCACTGCCCCCGAACCTATTGCCAAAAACCTTCAAGAACTCGCTCAAACGATTAAAAAACAGGGCGATGTCGCTTGTGCTTTGGCTACCGACGGCGATGCAGACCGCATTGGCCTCTACAACAGCCACGGCGAATTCGTAGACTCTCATCACATCATCTTGCTCTTGATTCATTATATGGTCAAGTACAAGCAAATGACAGGCAAAGTTGTGCTGGCATTTTCAGTCACGCCAAGAGTTGAGAAACTTTGTAAGCACTACGGTCTAGAACTCGAAATAACTAAAATTGGCTTCAAAGAAATTGCTGCCATTATGATCAAAGAAGACATATTGCTCGGCGGTGAAGAATCTGGCGGAATTGCCGTGAAAGGCCATATTCCGGAGCGCGATGGCATCTGGATGGGCCTCATCATTTGGGAATTCATGGCAAAATCAGGCAAAACACTCGATCAACTCATCGATGAAGTATATGCCATTGTTGGGCCCTTCCAATTTGAGCGCAATGACCTCCACATCACCGAAGAACTCAAGCAAAAAATCATCATTAATTGCAAAGCAAATAACTACAAATCGTTTGGCAAATACGAAGTGCAAGAGGTACAAACCATCGATGGTTTCAAGTATTTCTTTGACGACGAGCGCTGGGTCATGATCAGACCTTCTGGCACAGAACCTGTGTTGCGCACCTACGCCGAAGCGCCTACGCTAGAAGAAGTAAGAGAAATTCTAAAAGCCTGCGAGCAAACCATTTGTGTTTAATCTTGCATCAACTACTGACAAGCCTTCCATTTGGGAGGCTTTTTTTTACCCCAAGGCTACATCCAAGATCATCATCACGACAAAACCACCAATGAAGCCTAACACAGCAACGTCGGTATATTTATCTCGCTGCGTTTCCGGGATTACCTCCTCAACGACTACAAAGATCATAGCGCCGGCTGCAAACGAAAGTGCAAAAGGTAAAATAGGCTCCATGTAAATTACTGCCATGGCGCCAATGACACCCGCAATTGGCTCTACAATTGCCGATAACTGCCCATACATGAAACTTTTGGTGCGGCTCGCTCCTGCTCGCCGCAAAGGCATGGCCACGGCAAAGCCTTCCGGGAAGTTTTGGATACCGATTCCAATGGCCAAGGCAATGGCTCCGGCAATTGTGGCGCCTTCCATGCCGTTGGCCGCTGCCCCAAACAAAACCCCAACGGCGAGCCCTTCAGGTATGTTGTGCAGGGTAATGGCGAGTACTAATAGTGTGGTTTTATGCAGCTGCGTTTTGACGCCTTCTGTTTCATTTTCATGAAAATTAATGTGCAAATGCGGTAATTTTTTATCCAGGAAAAACAAAAACAACGCACCTGCAAGAAAACCAACAGCAGCTGGCATCCAAGACGCGCTTGGGTAGAGCCTTTCCGAAAGTTCAATAGAAGGCATGAGTAAGGACCAAAAGCTGGCCGCCACCATGACCCCTCCGGTAAAACCGAGCATGCCATCGAGTAGGCCACGATGCATATTTTTGAAGAAAAATACCAAACTAGCACCTGCCGCAGTGACCAACCAGGTAAAAGTGGTGGCTAAAAAAGCTGCAAAAACAGGATGAATATGGGTGAAGAAATGTTCAAGTTGTTGCATCATAGATACAAAAATAGCATTAATTGCTACTTACAACTCAAAGGCTTGGATGGCCAAGCGGTAACCTTCGAGTCCGAAGCCAAAAATACAACCCTTACAAACCGGACTCAATAAAGACTCGTGTCGGAAGGGCTCGCGCCCGGCAATATTGGAAATATGCAGTTCGACTACGGGAATCGAAATTGCTGCGATGCAGTCACGCAAAGCAACACTCGTATGGGAGTAACCACCTGCATTTAGGATAATGCCATCAACGTTCGCTTGTTGCAGGCAGTCGATCAATGCTCCTTCGATATTGGACTGAAAATAGCTTAAATGATGCTTGCTGTTGGCTTTCAATGTTTCAAAATACGCTTCGAATGTGACATTCCCATATATTTGTGTTTCTCGGGTACCGAGTAAATTTAAATTAGGGCCATTGACGACGAGTAAGTTCATAAAAGATGCATTGGGAGCGCTATATTAAGGATTTTGTTTCATACCTGAAAATCGAAAAAGGTTTAGCTCAGAATTCCATTCTGGCCTACCAACGAGATGTCCATTTATTAGCTGACTATTTCTCGCTCACAAAAAACAAACCCGAACAAGTTTCGTATGAAGAACTCAAGACGTTTATTGCTCATCTGTACGATCTAGGCCTAAGTGCACGCAGTCAAGCGAGAATTATCTCGGGCATTAAGCAGTTTTTTAAGTACCTCATCCTAGAGCGCTACATTCAAATTGATCCTTCTGAACTGCTTGAGCAACCCAAATTGGGCCGTAAATTACCGGAGGTTTTGGACATCGAAGAGATCGATGCATTATTAGCAGCCATAGACTTAAGCACCCCAGAAGGAGAGCGCAACCATGCTATGCTCGAAACTTTGTACAGCTGTGGCCTGAGGGTGTCAGAACTGATTGGTTTGCGTTTTTCAGACTTATATTTTGACGAAGGATTCATACGCGTGATCGGCAAAGGAAATAAGGAGCGCTTGGTTCCGGTGTCCGGGCAAGTAATCAAAGAAATCAGCGCCTATACCGAACAAACCAGACTCGAGGTTCCTATTAAGAAAGGACAGGAACATTTTATCTTTCTCAACAGACGTGGTGCAGCACTCACCCGTGTCATGATCTTTACCATCATTCGGCAGCTCGCTCAAAAAATAAGTCTCCAAAAACAAATTTCTCCGCATACTTTTCGACACAGTTTTGCGACCCATTTAATAGAGGGTGGCGCAAATCTGAGAGCTGTGCAAGAGATGCTCGGACACGAATCTATCACGACCACAGAGATTTACACACATCTCGACCAACGCTTTTTACGAAAGGCTATTTTGAGTCACCATCCGAGAAATCAAGGTAAATAACTTACTTTGTTGAAAAAGGCGATGAATTTGTGGATAATGGATTTGTAGTATTGTAAAAAGTTGTTATCTTTGCATCCGCTTTTGTAATTACACGTAATAATATAGACATGTCACGAGTTTGTCAGTTAACAGGAAAGTCTGTGATGGTTGGAAACAACGTATCGCACTCAAATCGCAAGACCAAGCGTCGTTTTTATCCGAACTTGATCACCAAAAAGTTTTTCATTCCTGAAGAAGAAAATTTTATCACTTTAAAGATTTCTGCTGCCGCTTTGCGCACCATCAATAAAAAAGGAATCTCGGCTTGCCTAAAAGAAGCGCGCCAAAAAGGATTTTTGAAATAACCTGTTGGGAAACAGAATAAATAGTTAAAAAAATGGCTAAGAAGAGTAAAGGCAACCGCATCCAAGTAATTCTAGAGTGCACTGAGCACAAAGAATCTGGCATGGCTGGTACATCACGCTACATCACCACCAAGAACCGTAAAAATACGCCTGACCGTATGGAGATTAAGAAATTCAATCCTATCCTCAAGCGTATGACTGTCCATAAAGAAATTAAATAAGTAAGTCATGGCAAAGAAAGTAGTTGCAACGCTCCAGAAAGGTGGAGGTAAAGAACATACAAAAGTGGTCAAAATGGTCAAGTCTGAAAAGTCTGGATCTTACACTTTCAAAGAAGAAATTGTACACAACGATAAAGTTAAAGAATGGTTTACTAAAGGCTAAACCGTTGTGCATTCCCTTATAAAGCTTCCAAGTTGGGAGCTTTTTTTTTATCTTAGCAAATGGGCCTATTTGATTTTTTTTCAAAGTCTAAAAAAGAAAACCTTGATCCAGTTCAAAAAGAAACCCTCGATCAAGGCTTAGAGAAAACCAAACAGACGTTCTTCTCCAAAATTACGCGCTTGCTCGTCGGCAAAAGCCGTGTAGACCAAGACGTTCTCGATAACCTAGAAGAACTCCTCATTACCGCCGACGTCGGCGTCGAGACCACCCTCAAAATCATTGAGCGCATCGAAACACGCGTGTCCAAAGACCGCGTCATTAACTCCGAAGAACTCAACCAAATTCTAAGAGAGGAAATTATTGCACTTCTCGAAGAAAACGCTGCCAACTTTGAAGGCCAACTCAAAGTAGACAAACCAACTGATGGCAACCCATATGTTTTGATGGTTGTAGGCGTAAATGGCGTGGGTAAAACCACTACCATTGGAAAGCTAGCTTATCAGATGAAACAAGCTGGCTTGAAAGTCGTTTTGGGCGCTTCAGATACCTTTAGAGCCGCAGCCGTAGACCAACTCATCATTTGGGCAGAGCGCGTTGGTGTGCCAATTGTACAACAAGGCATGGGTGCCGACCCTGCAAGCGTAGCTTTTGACGCGTTACAATCCGCCAAAGCACAAGGAGCTGATGTTGTGATCATCGATACCGCTGGTCGCCTGCACAATAAAGTCAACCTCATGCAAGAGCTTTCTAAGATCAAGCGCGTCATGGACAAAGTGGTTCCCAATGCACCCCACGAAATTTTGTTGGTTCTAGATGGTTCTACAGGGCAAAACGCCTACGAACAAGCCAAGCAATTTGCACAAGCCACCGATATCAATGCGTTAGCGGTGACTAAATTGGACGGTACGGCAAAAGGAGGTGTGGTTATTGGTATCTCTGACCAAATGAAAATTCCTGTCAAGTACATTGGCGTAGGCGAAAAAATGCAAGACCTCCAGCTTTTTGACCGCAAAGCCTTCGTCGAAACGCTCTTCGAATAAATAAGCGGGATCATCCGCTGTTCCCTTAAGTTACTAAATCAACTGCTGCGCTACGTAATTAGCATACTGGCCTTTGAGCGCCATGAGTTCGTCGTGCTGGCCTTGTTCGGTAATTTGACCATCTTGCAAGACCAAGATTTGGTCTGCCCTACGTATTGTAGATAAACGGTGGGCAATCACGATAGAGGTACGGCCTTTCATCAATTCTTCCAAAGCATCTTGAACCAATTTTTCAGAGGTAGAATCGAGGGCTGAGGTGGCCTCATCTAAGATGAGAATACTTGGGTTTTTGAGAATCGCCCGCGCAATAGCAATACGTTGTTTCTGACCTCCAGACAACTGAATACCGCGGTCGCCAACCTCAGTATGCATTTGTTCAGGGAAGGTCGAAATGAATTCCCAAGCATTTGCTTTTTGAGCAGCTTCTGTAACCTCAGCGTCAGAGGCATCTGGACGCCCAAAACGAATGTTTTCTAAAATACTCCCTGAAAACAACAAAACCTCTTGTGGAACAACCGCCATGTGCTTGCGCAACTGATGAAGATCGAGCTCATTTGCATTTTGGTTTCCGAAGTAGATGCTGCCAGAGGTTGGCTTGTAGAATTGTAAAATCAGGTTGGCAATGGTCGATTTACCCGACCCACTCTGTCCAACTAAGGCAAGCGTTTGATTTGGCGCTAAATTGAAATCAATACCCTTCAATACATTGATATCGGGTCTTTGTGGATAATGAAAAACAAGTTGCTCAAAACGCAGTGAGCCATCAATTGCTAATGATTCTTCCGCTTGGGAAATTAAATTTTCACCCTCTTCTTGGAGTAAATCGAGTAAATTTTCAGTAGCACCCACCGCTTTTTGTACGCTGGCATACAAGTCCGGGAGTGAACCAATAGAGGCACCCATCATGATGGTAAACAACACAAACTGATAGAAGCCCTCTGAGGCCAACTCAGGATTAGGGCCTTGGGTCATGAGTAGGCCTTTCCAAACAATAAATACGATAGCGCCAAATAGGCAAAAGATGATAAACGATACAAATAAACCCCGCCAAATTCCGCTCCTCACGTTGAGGTCGCGGGTTTGTTGGGTGCTTTTTTTGTATTTACCCAATAAAAACCATTCGTTGGTAAAAGCCTTCACGTTGGCAATACCCGTTAATGCTTCTTCTAAGACCGAATTGGAGGTGGCGATATAGTCTTGGGCTTCTTTACTGAGTTTGCGGATGTAACGTCCAAAAAAAACCGCTACAATAGCCATTACAGGTACAGTTGCCAACATAATCAGCGAAAGCTTCCAGGATATAAAGAACAAAAAGGCAATACCTCCAAAAACAATGATGATTTGTCTGAAGAATTCAGCAATGGTGGTGCGCAGGACTTCTTGAATTTGCGTGATGTCCGATGCCACTCTTGATGTAAGCTCCCCTACCTTTTGACGGTTGAAAAAGTCCATTGGCATGTAGACCAGTTTTTGAAAGGCATCGTTTCGCATGTCGCGCAGGGCATTTTCGGTGACGTTATTGAATAATACGACTCTAACAAATGAAAATACACTTTGAAAAAAGAACAAAACAAAAAGAGCAAGTGCAATTTGGTTGACATTCGAGAGGTCAATTAAGCGGATAGCCTGCTCTGGATTGGCTGTGGTATTTGTACTGCCGAGTAGCTTACCCATCAGATAAGGAAAAACCAAACCTGCAGAGGTGCTCAATACCAAGAAAATCCAGCCAATAAAATAAGTGCCTGCATATGGTTTGAGATAGCGTAGAAAACGAGCAGCTTTGCGCCAGCTGTCTTTGGTTAATTTAACTTTGGGTTCTTTCGTTTTTTTGGGTCTCATCATGGCTATTGGCGCTTTGCACTACAAATTTAACGTGCTTTCTTTGGGCAACTGCTTTTTTTAACGATTTTTGTCGAAAGAATTTGAAATTCTAAAAAATATACTATCTTTGCATTCCCAAAAACATTACAAATAACGACACGACATGAAAAGAACGTTTCAACCATCGGTAAGAAAAAGAAGAAACAAACATGGCTTCCGTAGCCGTATGGCCACAAAAAACGGTCGTCGTGTATTGGCTGCGCGTCGTAAAAAAGGCCGTAAAAAATTAACCGTATCTGACGAAGGAATGCACAAGCGTTAAGCCGTCCATAAATCCATATTTTCAAAGCCCTGTCCGTTTGGTCAGGGCTTTTTTTGTGCACAAAGATCAAACGAACATTTTTCCACACAACTTTGATTTTCATACATATTACATGCATAAAAAAGGGCCGCTTTTGCGGCCCTAATTCTTTCCAAAATTGTTGACTGATGGAAAGGAGGAACTACACTAGTACTTTAGGTGCTGCTGCCAAAATAGCCTGATCTGTTTGGGTAGCAAACTTTTCAAAATTTGCGACAAACTTTGCTGCTAAATTTGCAGCGGTGTCGTCATAGGCGGCTTTATCGGCCCAAGTATTGCGTGGATTGAGCAGTTCGGTCGGAACGCCTTCACAAACGCTAGGAAAGGCCAATTCAAAGACAGGCATTTGCTCGTAGGCAACATTATTGAGCTTACCTGTTAGCGCCGCTGTAATCATGGCGCGTGTGTATGCTAATTTCATTCTTGAACCCACGCCATAAGAACCACCAGACCACCCTGTATTAATGAGCCAAACATTAATGTTCGTGCCCTCTAATTTATCGCCAAGTAATTTGGCATACTTCGCAGGATGTAACGGCAAAAAGGCGGCACCAAACCCTGCAGAGAAAGTTGTGGTAGGCTCTGTAATTCCTACTTCAGTACCGGCTACTTTGGCAGTATAACCAGACATAAAGTGATACATCGCTTGCGCTTTGTTCAGTTTAGAGATTGGAGGCAATACACCAAATGCATCTGCAGTTAAGAAGAATATATTTTTTGGTGCAGAACCGATAGATGGCACTGCAATGTTGTCAATGTGATGAATTGGATACGACACGCGTGTGTTTTCAGTAATACTGCTATCGGCGTAGTCTGGTGTTGAGGATTCCTGCGGAAAGCCCACATTCTCGAGTAAAGCACCAAAGCGTATGGCGTCGTAGATTTGTGGCTCCTTCTCTCTGGTAAGGTCTATGGTTTTGGCATAACAGCCACCCTCAAAGTTGAATACGGTGTTGGCACTCCAACCATGCTCGTCGTCGCCAATGAGGCGGCGATTTGGATCTGAAGAAAGCGTGGTTTTACCAGTACCTGACAAACCAAAGAAAATAGCGGTGTCACCCTCTTGACCAATATTGGCAGAGCAATGCATAGACAGCACGTTCTTTTGGTGAGGCAAGATGAAATTTAGAGCAGAAAAAATACCTTTTTTGATTTCCCCCGTGTAGCCCGTGCCACCTATGAGAATCATCTTTTTGGTAAAATTGAGGATGGCAAAGTTGTGTTGACGCGTTCCGTCAATTACGGGGTCGGCTAAAAAACTAGGCGCACAAACGATATGCCATTCAGGTAGGAAGTTCTGGATTTCTTTGGCCTCTAAACGCAAAAACATGTTGTGCGCAAAAAGACTCGACCATGGCAACTCAGCAACCACGCGAATATTCATGCGGTAGGCCTCATCTGCACATGCATAGACATCTCTAACATATAGATCTTGGTCCGCTAAGTGTGCTTTCATACGCTCGTAAAGGGCATCGAATTGCGCGGGTTCAAATTCAATATTGACATCTCCCCACCAAACGGCATTCTCAGTAATGGCATCTCTAACAATAAATCGATCTTTGGGTGAACGGCCAGTAAATTCGCCTGTTTCTATGGCGAGTGCACCGGTATCGGTCAACATGCCTTCGCCAAGTATGATGCAGTCCTCGATGAGTTCTGCAGCAGTGAGGTTCCAGAATTGATCGCCTGTTTCAGACAAACCAATACTTGCGGAGAGATCGGCATTGCTACCGAATTTTCCATGTAATTCCATGTTGCTTTTTTAGAGTTATTGGACACCACAAAAATACGATGTAAGAAGCGCTCAAACCATGATTTATATTAGGTTTTTGTAAACAGTATATGATTCAAAATGTGGACAACTTAATTTGAGTTTTTCAAGTATTTTTATTATATTGAAGTAAGTGTCAGAACTACACTTTGAGTTTTGAAAAGCGCAGAATTATAGCTAGTTTTGATCTAAATGAAACGGATGCGTCTCTTCTCTTCTTTACTTGTTGTTGCTCTATTGGGTTTTGCTTTAGTGCGGTTTTACCCTATTGAAAAAACGACAGAAAGTAGCTCTAAATTTAAATATGAGCTTCCAAACAAATGGATTGGAGCCCCATTGTCTAATTTAAATACACTTCCCCAATCTGAGCAAATCCTTGGGTTTAGAAAACAAATTCAAATCCTGAGCAACAAGGGTCAGGTATTGCCATTGGGTCGTTTGGATCAAAAAATGGCCTGCATGGCGCTGGGTGGTAATTCATCTGTTTACACTGAAACACTTAGTTTATATGCCGATAGAATGGCATTTTTTGCTGCCGACTCACTGCAAATTCCGGCAGCAGTTTCCAAATTTTATGGCCTTACCAATCCAGAAATTTGCCTATTTAGTTTACATGCAGCAGCTCCTCATAGCAACCGCATACCAAAATGGGCGGCTGAAAAAATTGCATTGCTCGATAGCACAGATCAAAATATACTCGTCGTTTTTGGCGAGCAAAAAATCCTCAAGGATGTAGATACTTCCGTATTTGACGCGATTATTTTAGCGCACGAAAACCACCCGATTGCTCAGGCGCAAATTGCACAATTAGTCATGGGAGGCCTCAGTGCAGCAGGCATAGAAGCCAACGGCCGCCTCGGCATCTCTAGCCCCGAAGAAATCGGACTCAAAACTTCGGACCTCAAAGGAATTGATGATATTGCGCAAAAAGGAATTGACGCTGGGGCGTATCCAGGTTGTCAGCTTCTCGTGGCGGTAGAAGATAAGGTCATTTGGCACAAAGCCTATGGCAAACAAGGGTATGAAGCCCATGCACTAGATATTGATTTGCAGTCCATGTACGACATCGCGTCGGTGACCAAAATAGCAGCCTCTACCCTATTGGCCATGGAGCAACATTCCAAAGGAAAGTTCATACTCGATCAAACCATAGGCAGTTATATCCCTGAAGTGGTTGGTTCCTCGCCGTTTGCGGCACTTAAAATTAGAGAAATCATGGCCCACCAAGCTGGCCTCACCCCCTGGATTCCTTTTTACAAACGCACGCTTTCCGACGGCACCTGGAAAAGCAACATTTACCAAAGCAGCCGGACGGACGATTTTGCGCTCGAAGTTGCCAAAGGCATGTACATCCACAATAACTATCAGGACAGCATGTACGCCCAAATCATGCGCTCTGAGCTCGGCCCCAAGAAATATGTCTATTCCGACCTTTGCTACTACTTTACCCAACCTATTTTAGAGCGCCTCATCGGCGAGAGCCAGGCGAGTTATTTGCGACGCAATATATATCTCCCACTAGGACTTAACCGCATTTTGTATCAGCCCCTCCGTCAATTTTCCGAACAACAAATCGTACCCACCGAAGACGACCAAGCTTTCCGCAAGCAACTCTTGCGCGGCTATGTGCACGACCCGGGCGCAGCCATGCTCGGCGGAGTTGCCGGACACGCCGGTATATTTGCCAACGCCTGGAGTTTGGCACACGTGATGCAGCTTTTCTTGAACAAAGGAGAAATGGCAGGGCAGCGTTTCTTTACAGATGCCACCTACACCGAATTCACCAAACAACAGTATCCTGGCAACCGCCGCGCCGCGGGCTTTGACCGCCCTAACGCAAGCGGAGGTGGAACCTGCGACGTCTTGGCATCCCAACAATCATTCGGCCACTCCGGCTTCACCGGAACCCTCGCTTGGGCCGACCCCAAAAACAAAGTCATTTTTATTTTCTTATCGAACCGCGTCCACCCCAACCAAGACAACTGGAAACTCCGCGACCTCAACATCCGCACCGATTTACAACATGTTGTTTATCAGGCGCTGGTGAAGAGGGGAAGGTGATTTGAACCGTTCTCCGAAAATCTACTGAAAGTACTTTACTAGGTCTAGTTTATTTTTGAAGAAAAATAAATCCCATGATAAAAGTACGTAATTTAGTACCTAAATCGGTACTCATGTTAAGCGCAACCTATTCAGAATTCAGAAAAGACCTCAAACAGTTTCTAGACCAAGTCATCACAAATGTTGACACCCTCATTATTCACCGTGGGAAAGGAAAAGCTGTTGTGGTTATGTCACTCGAGGAATACAACGCATTATGCGCTACCAGTCATGAGCTTTCATCGATCAAAAACAAAGCGCACTTAGATGCTTCTATCCAACAAATTGGAAAGGACATGATTGATTATACCCCAGAATGAATATCAGCTTTACCCCAATAGCTTGGGAAGATTATCAGTATTGGATGAGCCAAGACAAAAAGAAGATACCGGTATCATTATGATGATTAAAGACTACCTCACCACCAACAGCTTTGCAAAGCGTTTTTGGGTTTGGTTTTCGATGAGTAGCGTGTAGTTGCCGGCAGGAAGATTGGCTACATCAATTTGTTCTGTTGTTTGGCCTTTCTGAATCAATTTGCCTTCACTGGATAGTATGCGGTAATGGTTGTATTCCTGAATCAATGTTTCAGGGATATTGATTTGATCAGAAACTGGGTTAGGGTATACTTGGAAAGAAGCACTTCCTTCGAGCTCTGTTGTACCCATGATGTAGTCGCAAACTTCCAAATAGTTTGGTTTGTAGATAGCAAAATTGTTGTCAGAATAACAACGGAAAGGACCACCTTCATTTCCGTCCACAGCACCGTCGAATTGGTCATAGGGTAACAAGTATTCGTGAAGGAAGCCAATATTATCTATAAGTGTATCCTGTAAAAATCCAAACGACATATTATTCGAATCACATTTATCGATAACAAAGTAATTTCTTGACTCATTATTGATCATCATGGTGCCAGTTGACAACACTTTCATTCGGCTATTTGGTGGAATGATATTGCTTATCAACGGCTGTTTTGCCATGCGCCAGCTATCACCGACCTGCGCACTGAAATTGTAAAGTGTATCCCACTGATTTTGGTAGCGCAAATAGACAACCCCATTGGCTTCGTAGGTATATTCTGTACCAATGCTATAAGACGTAACGTCCATACCCCAACCTAGGCCGTGAAAAGTTTTGGTTAGTTTTTTTGTGACTTGCCCATCAATAAGGGTGTCACTAGAATAAGCGATATCGACATAGCCAGGAAAAAACCCGTAATACGAATAATGCCATTGAGCGCCGTTAGGAGCCCAATTCTGGGCAAAAGAAAGCCCAGAGCACAATAAAAAGAGTAAGAGAAGTCGCATCATATTTTTACTGATTTACAAAATAAATAGAATTGACGACCATCAGTTTGCCGCTTTCCCAGAAGCCGCGGAAGAGTGGATTATCAATCAAATAGACAACGGTGCCGCGGCCGTATTGGACCGTTCCAGCGATGTCTGCTTCGGATTGTTGTTTTTGAACGCGCGCGCCCACAAATCCATTGACTGCTGTGGCATTTTTCTCCAATTCGAAAACGGGCTGGCCTTCCATTTCATAGACGCTAGCTCCTTGACGCAATGTGTAATAATGATTGTAGCCAAAAGCCATTGGGTTGCTGTTATCTAGCTTGCAAGGATAGATGGCACCAATAATGGCGTCAGAAATTTGGTCGCGCTCTTGGTTGCCGTAGCTTACAGGTGCGCTTGGCCCAGCAATTCCTTCTTTGCGTTTGAGACCAAAACCTTCTTGGTCTGCAAGGGCATCAACTGCGCCACCGGTCACGATTAAAGTTCCGCCTTCGCGCACCCATTTGGTGAGTGCAGCATTGCCTGCGATATCAAAGCCACCCTCAGGTACAAATAATATATCTAAGCTTGCAAGTGCGGCATTGATGTCGTCTTCAAAAATGAGGTGTGCGGGTTTGTTCAATTGCTGCTCAAAGAAATGCCAGATTTCGCCGACATTTAAGGAAGAAAAGCTATCGCCGGCTAAAATACCAACGCGCGGGTTGGGTACCATTTTAACGGAAGAAGAACCGAAGTCTGGCCCTTGATCTACCATTCCTGTGAGCAAGCCCTTGATGTCTACTTGATAACGCGCCGCATAATCATTGACCATCTTATGGAAATCTGGGCGCTGGTTTTCGCCAGCAAGTAAAAGAAGTGTTCCGGGTGCGTAAGTTTGGCCCTTGAGCTTGAAACCTTTTTCATGAAAATAGACCTTGAGGCCTGCTTGCTGCACCGCATTTAAAAAGCGCGCGGTTTGCATGGTTTCCCAGCGAACGGCATAGCCCATGAAGCCTTCAACGGCCAAAAAATCAGATTTGCGCTCGCCAGTAGCTGCAAAAGGTGTGGCTTTTAATTGGCCTTCTACTGCGTAGGCGTCTAAACCGTAAGCGTAAGGCATGGACCACGCCGTGATGTCATAAGTGAGACTGTCGGACAATTTGGTTCGGGGTTCAAACAAGACCGAAACGAGCGTTCCTTTTTCTTGTTGGGTAGAGACTACGATGTCGCCAATTTCTAACTTAAATGCTTCCTGAACACCAGTTTTGAAATGGAAACCTTTGGCAGGCACCGCTTGGGTGCTGGTAGAAACCATTTGCCAATCGATATTGTTTTTGCCGAGTAGTACCAAAAGTGGTTCGATCTGGTTATTACTACCTTTAATGACGTAGCTGTCGTATTTGAAATCTTTTTGTTTGCGGAACTTTTGATATTCAGCAACCAATTTATCAGCGTTGCGCGCACTGGTTTCTACGGTTGAAAGCCCGGTAGTAACGTGATGCGCCACGCGATCGGCCAAACGAAGGGTGTCGCCCACTTGGGTAATTACCGCTAGGCCTGCGCGCCCGCTTCCGCCCTGCTCGTAGGTCATGCCGATGCTTCCACTATAGGTAGGGTAAGTGTCGCCATAGCTTGGGTAAAGCAAGTCGAAAATTTCTTTAGAGAAATATAACCAGCCTGCTTTGTCGAAATACCCTGCGTGGTTTTTGCCGATTTCTTGCTGGAACTCGCGCTGCCAATTGGTAATTACTTCATGATACGGCTCTGCTGCCGGCGGAAAATAATACGGCTCGTTGATGCCCTGCTCGTGGAAATCGACATGCACGTGAGGTAACCAAAGGTTATATTGTTGCATGCGGATTGAAGACTCAATTTGCGTCATCCAGGCCCAGTCGCGGTTGAGGTCAAAGAGGTAGTGATTAGGGCGCCCGCCTGGCCAAGTTTCGTTGTGGCTGGCACTGAAACGCTGCATATCGATTGGGTTGGCGCCATACTGGTAATAAAAGTTCACGTAGCGGTCTCGTCCATCTGGATTCAAACATGGGTCCATAATGACTACTGTGTTCTCTAGATAGCCAATTTTGTCGGTGAGCAAGCGATACGCCGTTTGCATGGCCGCTTCTGTCCCGGAGCTTTCATTGCCGTGCACGTTATAAGACAACCATACAATTGCCAATTTTTCGTCAGGCGCTTGGGTAAGGTGCTTCTGACGGATTTCTTCGAGTTTCTTGAGGTTTTCGGGCGTGCCAATATAACACAACAAAAGGTCTCGTTTCTCATAGGTTTGCCCCGTCTTCACGACTTTAATGTTATTCGGAAATGCTTTTTCAAGTGCAAAGAAGTAATCGACCACACGGTGCTGGCGGGTAAATTGCTCACCAATATTGTAGCCCAAAAATTGTTGCGGCGTAAAGTTGTTTTGCCCAACTAATTGGAGGGTCAGCAAATTGAGTACGGTAAGAAATAGGACCTTTTTCATAGTTTCTTTTTTAATGGGCTTATTGTTGTGGCTTTTCTTTGGCTATATGGATGATGGCGTCGCCTTTGTAAACGACAGAAGCCTCGTTGATGCAAATCACATAGCCGGTCTGACTTGCTTTGATTTTCTTTTCGTATTTGCCGTAAGGGTCGGTAACCAAGGCTAAAATATCTCCCTTCTGAACAGCCGTTCCGTTGGCCACAAAACACTGAAACATGCCGCTCGATGGTGCGCGCATCCATTTGTTTTCACCGATGAAAATAGGCTCGCGGTCTTTGGAAATATCAAATTTATAATTGCGCATACCCAAGTGGGTAATGACGCGTTTGAGGCCATTGAGGCCTTCTTCAACAACATTTTCTTCGATGTTATTCGATTTGCCTCCTTCGAACAGCAAGAGCATTTTATTGCGCTTCACCATGCTTTCGCGCAGCGTTTTAGCAATAAGACTTGAATTGAGTATAAAAGGTGGATTGAATATTTTGGCGAGTTCCACACTGTCTTTGTCAGAGAATACACAGCGGATTTGCGGAAAGTTGTTGCGCTGGGCCGCTCCTGTATGGAAGTCAATGATGTAGTCACAATAGGGGGCAATTTCCTTCATGAAATGAAAGGCAAACTGCGCGGCCAAAGAGCCGTTGTTGCTACCCGGAAAACTGCGGTTGAGGTCTCGGCCGTCGGGCAACTCGCGCTTGAGGTTTAGAAAACCAAAAATATTGAAGATTGGCAGGCATATAATAGTGCCTTTGGCGGGTTTATTGAGTTTTTTGCGCAAAAAACGGCGCACAATTTCTATACCATTGAGTTCGTCGCCATGCAGACCTGCCATAACCAATAAAGTAGGACCGTCTTCTTTGGCGCGTTCTACCAAAACAGGTACCTGAATGGGTGTGCGGGTGTGCAAGTGCGCCACCTCTAAATTCAGCTGCACTGCCTTGCCTGGTACAATTTCTTGCCCAAGAATTGTCATTTTTTTGTACTCTACCTTTCTAGCGCTTGACATTTCTTTCTATATACGCAATAATTTTACCAGCAATATCATTTTGGGTGGTTTGTTCTATTCCTTCTAGCCCCGGAGACGAATTGACCTCCAGAACCAAAGGGCCGCGTTCAGATTGTAAAAGATCAACACCCGCAATACCCAAACCAACGGCCTTTGCTGCCAAAATAGCAGTGTATTTTTCTTCCGTACTAAGTTCAATGGCTTGAGAACTCCCGCCGCGGTGCAAATTTGACCTAAACTCGCCGGGTAAACCCTGGCGCTTCATGGCGCCTACTACCTCTCCGTCCACAACAAATGCCCGAATATCAGCGCCTTTGGCTTCACGGATAAACTCTTGAACAATTACACGTGCTTTGAGGCCGTTAAAGGCTTCGAGTACCGACTGCGCGGCGTTCAGGTTTTCAGCCAAAACAACCCCCAAACCTTGGGTGCCCTCAAGTAACTTGAGCACTACCGGCGCACCTCCTGCGCTTTTTACCACGTGTTTGACATCTTTCGAGTAATTGGTAAAAACCGTTTTAGGCAAACCGATACCTTCTTTGGAAAGAACTTGTAAGCAACGGAGTTTGTCTCGGGAATGAATGATTCCTCTCGAACCCACGGCTGTAAAAACGTTCATCATTTCAAACTGACGCACCACCGCCGTACCATAAAAAGTTACAGAGGCCCCGATTCTAGGAATAACCGCATCAAAGCCTTTGAGGTATTGGTTGTGATAATAAAGAGCCGGGCCAGTTTGTTCGATTTCAATGTTGCATTTGAGGTGGTCAATAACGTGCGCTTCGTGGCCTGCTGCTTCTGCTGCTTCGACTAACCTACGGGTCGAGTACAAATGGGGGTTTCTGGAGAGTATGGCAATTTTCATGCTGTAATGGAGCTTGGGAGATAAAGATATTTTTGACTTGTGTCGATGAGAAAATATTTGTTGAGAATTTTGCGGCCCAACAAAATCGGATAGCGCATTCCTTTTCTTACGGTTAAAGAGAATTCTGTTTGAATCGAAAGACCCGCAATTATCATTGTTCCGAATACAAAATACCGCTCTTGAATCTCTCCATTGCTGCTTTTGACTTTTTTTGTTCTGAACTTTTTAAAGTGCATCTCTTGGCCTGTAAAGCCAGGGTGTTTGTTGTCGAGAAATACGACATGGAGTTGGTCCGCTTTTTCAAAACATGAAGTCACGTGTATACTAGAAGTGTAGGCACCTGAGTCTACCTTTACCTTCACTTGTTCTAAACCGAAGTCAGGCAATGCCGCGAGTTCTCTGCGGCCTATAATAATTTTATCTGAAGACAACATAAAGCAAATGTAAGCGAAACTTCCAAGACATGAAAATGAACGAAAACCAAATAAAGCGCACAAATGCACGTTAAGGATTGTAACTTTGTAGCAATGAAGCAGCTTTTACTTGTTTTCTTTCTGTCCGCTCCCTTGCTTTTCTTTGCTCAACAAATTACCGTGTTTGGGCATTGTTACGTCAAAGGAAAGCAAGCTGCAGTTGGTGCTCAAATTCAATTAAAGGTGATCGACAACCGCTCGGTAAACATCCCAGCTGAAACAACCACGGATCAACAAGGTTATTACGCTTTTCAGAACGTCCAAGTAGGGCAATTGATCGAATTACACTATTTTTTTGAAGGAACAGAACTCACCTTCAATACCCTCATTACAGACAACAAAATACGCCAAGAGTTACCGGATCAAAATTTTGCTATTCAAGATAACCGTGGTGTAGTCGTACGTCAAGAAGGACAAAACCCTTTTGAAATTGAAAAGCTTCCGCAACTTAATTTAAAAGGAATTGTGGGTTTGGAGCGAACCCTAACCCTCACTACTGCAGCAACCTCCAATAACGAACTCACCTCAAACTACAATGTTCGGGGTGGCAACTACGACGAAAACTTGGTTTACGTCAATGGCTTTCAAGTATTTCGGCCTTTTTTAACCCGCAGTGGGCAGCAAGAAGGCATGAGCTTTATTCATTCTTCTTTGGTCGAGGACGTACGATTTAGTGCCGGCGGTTTTGCAGCCAATTATGGCGATCGCCTCAGTTCGGTGCTCGACATCACCTACAAAACCCCTGACGCTTTTCATGCTTCGGCAATGGCCTCCTTGCTCGGCGTGGAGGCACACGTCGAAGAAGCCGTAAGTCAACGCTTTAATTTTTTAGTTGGTGCGCGCTACCGTTCAAATGGCTACTTTCTCAATACGCTGCCCACCAAAGGCGCCTACAACCCGGTATTTGCCGATGCACAAATACTCACCAACTACCAACTCAATGAACACTGGACCTGGAGTTTTCTCGGGCACTTCTCGACCAACGCTTACCGCTTTGCACCCCAAACAGCGCAGTCCGATTTCGGAACCGCCAACGAAGCGTACCGCCTCATGATCTATTTTGAAGGCCAAGAAAACTCAAACTTTCAGACACTCATGGGTGGCACCTCTCTCAAATACGCCAAAGATCAGCTTAAACTCGATTTTTACGCCTCGGCATTTCAATCTGATGAGCGCGAATACTTTGATATCTTAGGACAATACTTTATCAATGAGCTCGAAACCGATCCGTCTAAAGAAGAATTTGGAGACTCTATAGCCACACTCGGTGTGGGCGGCTTTCTCAATCATGGCCGCAACCGCTTGCGTGCTGAAATTTTTTCGGTTTACCACAACGGAAGCTACTTAATTGAAGACGGATTTACCGATGTCAATAAAAACCGCAAACGCTACAACGAAATTTCATGGGGTTTTCAGTTGCAAGCCGACCACTTCAAAGATCAACTCAGCGAGTGGCGTCTCATCGACTCTTCCGGATACAGCCTTCCGCAAACACAACCCGATTCAATTGTTTTGTTCGAGACCATCAAAGGAAACCTTACACTCGATGGCTACCGCAGCACCGCATTTGTGCAATGGTCCAATTCCTGGACACGGGTGCAACGCAACAAAATGGTGACTGGCGTTTACAAAGTTGAAGGGCGCAAAGAAACTTGGACCGACACCCTCGATATCTCAACCCGTAGACTTAATTTTCAGCTTGGGCTCCGCGGTGGGTATACAAGCATTAATAAAGAGCCTTACTTTACGCCTCGCCTGAGTTTTTCTTACGCACCCGCTGCTTATATGTGGCAAAACGGAAAAGCAGTGCGCCGAGGACTGCTCTTTAAGTTTTCGACTGGGCTGTACTACCAACCACCGCTCTACAGAGAATTTCGGACCTTTGACGGCCAGCTAGCCCTTGGGGTACAGGCACAAAAATCTTTGCACATCGTAGCCGGATCCGAATTTTTATTTCAAATGTGGGGCCGCCAAACCCCTTTTAAACTCAATACCGAACTTTATTACAAATACCTATGGGACCTCAACCCCTACGAAATTGAAAATGTGCGGACCCGCTACTATGCCAATAATAATGCCGTTGGCTACGCTTATGGCTTAGATCTTAACGTGCATGGAGAGTTTGTAGAAGGTATTCAATCCTTCTTTAAATTGGGTTTGTTATCTACAAAAGAAGACATCATTGGCGATACCTACACAAAGTATTTTAATGCAGCTGGAGAACGTATTATTTTTGGCTACAGCGAAGACCAAACAGTAGTAGATTCAGCCGTTATTCTACCCGGATTTATTCCGCGGCCAACCGATCAATGGCTCACCTTCGGAGCACTAGTGCAAGACCAAATGCCAGGATACGAAGCCTTTAAAGTACAAATGGGCCTACAATACGGTGCTCGTCTACCTTACGGCCCTCCAGATTTTACCCGCTACAAAGACACCCTTCGCATGCGTTCGTATTTCCGTGTAGACCTCGGATTATCCTATGATTTGCTACACGGAAAAACCGAACTCAGACAAGGTAAAAAAGGTTGGAGCGCATTGGATCAGGCGCTAATTTCTCTAGAAATTTTCAATATCCTTGGGGTCAATAATGTGCTATCAAAGCAGTGGATACAAGACGTTCAGGGTAAGTTTTACTCCGTGCCAAATTACCTTACACAACGGTTATTCAATCTGAAATTTAGCATTGCCTTTTAGGCGTATTGACTTTTTGAAGTCTTAAGCTAAACTAGGCGCAAACAAGAATCTATTTGGAGATACCAAACTGGTTTTTACGGCATACATAACGATTCCGGCGGTATTCTTGACGCCGAGTTTGGCCATGATATTTTTGCGATGGGTATTGACGGTATGTTTGCTCAAGAAAAGCATATCGGCGATTTGCTCATTGGTTTGACCTTCGGCAATAAGGGTAATGATTTCGTTCTCTCTTTCGGACAAAACCACCGGACCACAATTAAAATCTTCGGTGTTGAGCTCGTCGAGATCTATATTTGATTTTTGAATTGTTTCTAGAATTTGGCCGCAAAAGAACTGTTTGCCGTTTGCTGTTTCTTTGACAGCATCAATGATTTCAGTGAGCTCACAATCTTTTTTAACATAGCTCGTAACACCTGATTTGAGCGCGTCGATAAGGATAGGTGCGTGCTGCGCTTCTGTCAAGGCAACAAAACGAAGTGCTTTATACTTAGAAAGTGCTTTGGGAACGGTGTCTATACTGAAGCCATGAGAGGTAAAGTCGATCAAAACGACATCGGCGCCAAAGGTTTTGAGCTGTGCCATAAGCTCCTCATGGTTTTTGGCTTCGCCAACTATGCTGATGTCGGATTGAGAATTTAAGATGGTTCTCAAACCCAAACGGATCAGTTCATTGCTATCGGCGAGGATGATTTGCATCTTATTTAGAATTATTCTACACAAAGTTAAGCGCAAAAATGATTTCTTCGATGAGAACAGCATTTTTTTTTAAAAAAAATGCTAAATGATCAAGCAAAACCTTTTCTATCAAATAAGAACCTAAATTTGTGTTATGAATACGGAGATTGGTACGAACCTCAAAAAAGCGCTCACTTTGATTCAAAGTGGAAAAACCGTCGCAATCCCAACTGAAACCGTCTATGGTTTGGCCGCCGATGCCAACAATGACGGCGCAGTACTCGATATTTTTAAGGCAAAGGGTCGTCCGACAAATAACCCACTGATCCTGCATTTTGCAACTCTTGAACAAGCTTTACCTTACATAGATACTTTTGCTGAAGTATTCGAACAATTGCGCCAAGTATTTTGCCCCGGGCCACTTACTTTTATCGTCCAAAAAAGCAGTTTGGTGAGCCCACTCATTACCGGTGGGCAAGAAACAGTTGCCATTCGCTTTCCGAAGCACCCATTACTTCAAGAACTCTTGCTAGCGCTTGATAGGCCCATTGCTGCGCCGAGTGCCAATTTATATGGCCAACTCAGCCCAACAACGGCCGCGCATGTTATTGAACAACTCCATGATCGCATCCCTTACATTCTCGATGGCGGTCCATGTTGGGAAGGATTAGAATCTACGATTATTGGCCTAGAGAACGAGCGGGTGCTTATCTACAGACATGGGAGCATCACCACAGAAGCACTTGCCAAAATATTAGGTTACAGCCCAGACTCAAAAGTGCATGAACACAATGGTGTGCGTACAAGTGGAATGGTCAAACATCACTACGCAACACACACCCCCTTGTTTTTAGGATTCAAACCTTCCAATGAATACCTAACTACCCTGCAAATTACCATCGGTAAAAATGAGCACATCAAAGGGCCGCACCTGATTTTAAGTGAAAAAGGTACGCTCTTAGAAGCGGCGCGCAATTTATATGCAACGCTGCACCAAGCAGATGCATTAGGTGTACAAAAAATCTATGTTGAGTCCTTTCCAGACCATGGTCTTGGGCTTGCGATGAATGACAGACTTTCTCGGGCGGCAGCCAAATTTCTTACGGAACAAAAAGGATAGAAACGAAAAAAGGCTCCAATTAGGAGCCTTTAATATGTAATGGGGTCAATAGAACATTATTTCATGTGACGACCGTAACGGTTCTTGAATTTGTCGATACGACCTGCCGTATCCACAAATTGTGCAATGCCGGTAAAGAACGGGTGAGATTTGTGTGAGATATCGAGCTTCACTAAAGGATATTCGTTGCCGTCTTCCCAAGAGATGGTTTCTTTAGTTTCAGCACAAGAAGGACAGATGAACGCGTAGTCGTTAGACATGTCTTTGAACACTACTAAACGGTAATCTGAAGGATGGATCTCTTTTTTCATTTGTATTACTTTTCGAAAATGGAATGCAAAGATAGGTATTTCTTCTTGAAAAACAAGATTTTTTTGGATTTATTGGAAAATTGTGGCCTCACTTTGAACAACTCTGCTTTCATAAGTTATTGTCCGATACAATTTGACCTAGGTCTAAAGCTTTTACATTTGTAACCTACGGCACATCTATGCAAAATCGGCAAACTTCAGCATTAGCTCACCTTGAACTCAAGGACAACCGTTTGCATTCTATACTAGAGCTCACTAACGCTATTAATGCAAATTTAGCGGTTGAACACTTATATCGAATTTTTACCTTCATTCTTAAAGAACAACTACACTTTAACCGATTTCTTTTGATCTTCACTCAGGGAGATTTAGCACCCATTAAAAGTGGTTACAAAATGAAAATGAACCTCAAGGAAGTCATGACCGAATTAGGGCGCTTCAAAGAGATCACACTCGTTGCATCGTCAAAAAGTACGGTGATCCAAGATTTTCAGGCAGTGATCCCCATCTACCACCAAGAGCAGGCACTGGCCTATCTACTGTTATCGACCCACAGCAACACCGAATCCTTAGAACCCGAACATTTTTCTTTTGCGCATACCCTGACCAATATTTTATGTGTTGCACTCGAAAATCAAAAGTTGAGTGCACAAAATGCCATCAAAGAGCAGATTTCCAAAGAGCTCGAGCTTGCCTCAGAAATGCAAAAATTACTATTTCCTCAGGACCTACCCTCCAACAAAAAAATGGATATTTCTGGACGCTACATCCCGCGGCATGCAGTAGGTGGCGACTTCTATGATTTTATCCCCCTCGGCGACGAAGAATACATTATTTGCATTGGCGACGTTAGTGGAAAGGGTATCACGGCTGCGTTACTTATGGCCAATTTTCAGGCAACAATCAGAACACTTTTTAAGTACCAACGATTTGAAATGACATTTTTAATGGAAGAGCTCAATAAATTGGTGATGAAAAATGCCAAAGGTGAAAAATTCATCACGTTCTTTATTGCCCATTACAATGCCTACACACGTCAATTGCATTATGTAAACGCAGGGCATAACCAACCGTTCATTATTAGTGGAAAAAATACGACCCTATTGACAGAAGGCTCTATTGGACTAGGCATGCTCGACGAGCTGCCATTTGTGCAAGTTGGGAAAATGCAAATGCAGGCCAAATCTACAATGGTGCTTTTTACAGATGGTGTGGTTGAACTCGAAAATGAAAAGGGAACACCTTTTGGCGTGGAACAACTCATTAAGCAAGTGCGGTCATTTTCTACCCTAAAAATGGAAGACATGAACAACATTATTTTCTCCAAACTCGAAGATTGGAAAGGAAAACTCCCTTACATCGACGACACCGCTATTTTCAGTTGTAAATTTTTCTGATCAGTTTTTCGCTGAAAACGCCCATTTGAGCGAGAACAAATGCGTAAAATAGCCCTCGCCACCCAAACCTAAACGCGTAAACGCATAGTCGATCGTCCAGTTTTGAAGTAGGACTCCTGCGCCTATATGTGGCTGAAATGCTAGGCTTTCTTTGGCTTCAAAGTCCGTGAAGTATTGAAATTGTGAAAGGCCTGTACGCAGCGTTAATTTGTTATCGTAAGTTAAATACAACCCTACTCTTGGATCCAATGAAAATACCTTGCCCGAAAGCAGGGTATTGCGCGGGCCGTCTGTGGTTAATTCTGTGTTGAGTTGGCCACCAAGCTGATATTTTTCACTTTTGAGCGGTAGTTTACCTGCAATACCCAAAACCAACCTTGGTAACATTTGTTCGATTCCATTTTGAGGCAAGGAATTATTGGTTTGCAAAAAAGTCGCCTGCATTTCTGGGCTCAGGTTGTAGGTCCAGGCACTAAACGTGCTTGTTGCATCGCGGAAATTCAAGCCGGCAGACCAAAACCTACTTGGGCTGTATTGGAGCCCAGCATCAAAACCAAAACCATAAGCGCTCGCAAAATTACCAATGTGGCGATACAAAACCTTTGCACTTACCCCCATGGTCAGGTGCGCAACTCGGGTGGGTTTGGCCAACGAGCCAATAATGGCGTAATCTGCACTATTAAACGTTTGTAGTTGGCTGTAGTCAATGTTTCCTTGGTTGTCGATCAATTGGGTGGTATTGTAGATGTTATCTACACCCAAACGCAGCACATTGACAGCCACTACCGTTTGCGCGCTCACACGCCGAGAAACTCCGATATGATCAAAAGAGGCCAAACCGCCAAAATAAGAGGCGTGCATGAGCCCGATTTCTGTGGTTTGCTTTTGCTGAAGCAAGCCTGCCGGGTTCCAAACACCTGCGGTGAGGCCTTTTGCGTCCGCAACCACTGCTGAGCCCATTCCGAGTGCATCTGCACCTACGCCCATATTTAGAAATTCGTTGGCATACTTCGGATTAAAATCTTGGGCATATGCCGTAACAAGACCAAATAATGTAAAGAATAAAGTGGTTTTGATTGATAACATGATACAAAAACTCAAAATTGCACAAAAAATTGTGTTTAATAGGTACTTTTACAAAAAACACACACATGTTTGGTTTGGCCAATCTCCTCACCTCTTTGAACCTGCTTGGTGGCATTTGTTCTATTATTTTTAGCCTGAGTGGTCGGCTAGACTGGGCAATTTACGCCCTGGCCATAGCTGCTGTGCTCGATTTCTTAGATGGCTTTGTAGCACGCTATACCAAAACAGACGGCCTACTCGGCAAACAACTCGATTCCTTAGCTGATATGGTCAGTTTTGGCGTTGCACCTGGCCTATTTATGTTTGTCATGATCATTATTGGCATAGACCCTAGTGGCCTAATGAAAAATGCAGAAGGAGTCCAAAGTTACGGCGGTGTAGCTCAAGAATACGTTGTAGCACAACTCATCGACTGGAAATCAGCCTTTTTTTATGGGCGTAACAACACTTATAATGCTTCTATTCAGTATTTACCATTCGTAGCACTCATCATTCCATTCTTTGCATTGTTTCGCTTGGCTAAATTCAATATCGACGAACGGCAGACCGATAGGTTTATTGGCGTACCAACACCGACAGCAACCATTTTCTTTGCGTTCTTTCCACTCTACTTTTGGTTTGAATTACAGAATTGGGGTCATCAATCTACCTTTATTTACACTGTCTTTGACTGCTACAGCCTCAGTATAATTTCTGTATTATTCTCTATTTTGATGATTGTAGAATTGCCTTTAATAGCGCTCAAATTCAAAAATTTTAAATGGAGCGGCAACCAATACCGGTACATTTTACTCCTTATTTCGTTGATAAGTATTCCACTTTTTTTGATTTGGGCCATTCCAATAATTATAATTTTGTACTTGATTTTATCCATCATTGAAAATTTTCAATTCAAACAACATGAAATTCAAAGCTGAAATCGACGTCATGCCCCTTGACGCACTTTTAGATCCACAAGGAAAAGCGGTCACCAACTCCATGAAAAACATCGGGCTTGCCCAAATTAATGGCGTTCGTATTGGCAAACACATTCGCCTTTTTTTAGAAGCTGCACACAAGGCAGAAGCAGAACAAATGGTGGATACCGCCTGCAAAAAAATGTTAGCCAACCAAATTATGGAGAGCTATCATTTTGAGCTCACTGAAGTTTAAGCAAATGTCCAAAGGTTTCAGGACCTTTCAAGCCGCCCTCAACACCTGGGATACCCAATTGTATTTCCCAACGCCTACCTCCTTCTTGCAAGATTGGGAAAATAACATTCAAGAAGCCCAAAAGCGTTTCAAAGCTACCACGCCAACCCAAAGGGCAGCACTATTGCTTCGCATCGCCTCTTTTTTACAACAAGATAAATTAGACATACAAGAGGTTTACTGCAGAGAAAGTGGGCTTTCCAAAGAAAGATTTGAATCGGAATTTGCCCGACTCACGAATACGATCTTCGTCTTTGCCGAACACATCCAACAATTTTCTTGGCAAAAGCAAAATATACTCCCACTTGAAAACAAAACCCTACTCAAAAAGCGAATAGCCCTTGGCCCTGTATTGGTTCTGGGCTCCTCAAATTTTCCACTTGCGTATTCCACCATGGGGGGAGATACCACCGCGGCTTTAGCTGCAGGTTGTTGTGTAGTGGTCAAGGCACACCCCATGCACGTAGGCACCAGCCTTGCTGTGGCCAACTGCGTAAAGCGCGCACTCCAAGAACTAAATCTTCCAGACCGCATTTTTAGTCATGTAATTGACAACACCTACGCTTGGGCCACTACTTTTGCAAAGCACCCTCAAATTCAAGCAATTGGTTTTACCGGCAGCATCAAAGGTGGCCGCGCACTCATGGACCTCGCAGCACAACGTCCTCGACCAATTCCAGTTTTTGCCGAAATGGGTAGCCTGAATCCTGTTTTCATTTGTTCAGATCTTCAAATCGATCAAATAGAGACAATTGTGCAGCAATTAGCGCGCTCCATTTGCACAGATGCGGGTCAATTTTGCACCAAACCAGGGCTTTTGCTCGTGGACGCCACCCATTTTGAAACCTTTAAAAAGTTGCTTTTAGAAGCCCTTGCAACCCTTGTTGCTGTTCCGATGTTACACCCCGATATTTATCAAAAATTTGAGGCGTGTAAACGACAAGTATTTCAAGTAAAAGGAGTAAAGCCTTATCAATCAAATGTAAACCAAGACGGGCTTAAAGGACTTTGGGGAATTGCCCAAACCACTCCAGAGCTACTCCTGATCGAATCCACCTTATTAGAGGAAGTTTTCGGCCCCTTCGCTGTTTTGAGTCCTTTTGAAAATGAAAATGTACTACAACCCCTCTTTGAAAAAATGAATGGCCAACTCACCATTAGTATTTTTACAAACAACGCTCTTGACATTCATCCTGTCCTCACTCATTTTATAGAGGAAAAAGTAGGTAGAGCAATCATCAATGGGGTGCCCACAGGTGTGAGTGTGATAGAAGCCATGCACCACGGCGGGGCCTACCCGGCTAGCAGTGACGCGCGTTTTACTGCAGTTGGCCCCGACAGCATTTTGCGCTTCACAAAAGAAGTCTGCTGGCAACTACATCAATAGTTTACTGCTCAGGCTAATTGCAAGAATTTCTTTTGTATTTTTGATTGACAAATTAACCATAGTATGGAAACACAACCTCAAACACCGCAAAAATCGAATAGTTTTTATTTCATTTTTATCTTTATTTTATTGGCAGGACTTGCGGGGCTCACACTCGCTTGGTCAAGGCAGCGCGCAGCACTTAACACCTGTAACAACAAAAATTCAGCCTTGCTTTCCGATATGGCCGATATGGAAGCTGCGCTTTCCGGCTACACTGGTAGCATGAAACAAGACCTCAAGCAAGACCTACAACAGATGCTTCGTAACTACAACAAACTCATCGAAAAAGATGCCTCTAAAGCCGATAGCCTCAACGCCCAAAAAGCACAAATTACCTCTTTATTGCAAAAACTCGACCGCTCCAAAATGACCGCTCGAGAATTAGTCAAAGCCCGAAAAGAAAATGAAACACTGCGCTCGATTATGCGCAGCTATGCACGCACCATAGATTCTTTAAACACCCTCAATATCGATTTAGGAAGCCGTTTAGAAGAAACCAACGTAAAGCTATCCACCACCACCAATGAAAGAGATACCTATCGCAAGCAAGCTGAAGAATCGCAACAACAAGTTAAAAAAGGAAGCAAATTACAAGCCTATGGCATTCAATCGGAAGCGCTCAAACAGCGTCTAAATAATTCAATGGATGCCACTGACCGCGCTAAAAATGCAGTGCAATTCCGCAGTAGTTTTACACTATCTGAAAACCCCCTCGCTGCTACCGGTCGTAAAAGCGTTTACCTCCAAATTATTGCACCAGACGGAGATATTCTACAAGGCAGTAGTAATTTTGTAACCGAAACAGAAAGCGGAACAGTGGCTTATTCTCAACGCAAAGAAGTAGATTATCAAAACCAAGCGCTCGACCTAACCATTTACTATGAGCTCAAAGGAGAAGCCGCAGCCAAAGGCGCTTACAAAGTCAGAATTTATTGTGATGGTGCATTAATCGGAACAGACAGCTTTACTTTAAAATAAGAATGGACGCACCACACGACGACGGTTTTGTTTTAAACGAAATAACCGAATCAGGCATCGGGATCATCACTTTTGGGCACCCTATGAGCAATGCTTTACCTGGCCATATCCTTCAAACTTTGGCAGATACCATTACAAAAATAGCCGCGGATGAACGCACAAAAGTTCTAGTGCTCCAATCACAAGGAAGTAAAGCTTTTTGCGCTGGGGCCAGTTTTGACGAACTCATGAGCATCCAAGACCTCGATTCTGGCCTTGAATTTTTCTCGGGCTTTGCCAAAGTGATCAACGCCTGTAGAAAAGCACCAAAACTTATCATCGGACGCGTTCAAGGACGCGCGGTTGGCGGGGGCGTGGGTCTTGCCTCAGCTACTGACTACTGTTTGGCCACCACCAAGGCAGATGTTAAGCTATCTGAACTCGCTGTAGGAATCGGGCCTTTTGTAGTTGGGCCTGCAGTAGAAAGAAAAATTGGTTTATCTGCCATGAGTGAGCTTGCCATTAACGCCTCAGAATGGCGCAGTGCACAATGGGCCAAAGAAAAAGGACTTTACACCGAAATTTTCGAAGATGAGCAGCATTTAGATGCCGCCATTCAAACGCTCAGCACCAAGCTAGCGCAGTCCAACCCCGAAGCCATGAGTGAACTCAAAAAAATCTTCTGGCAAGGTACCGAAAACTGGGATGATTTACTCTTACAAAGAGCGGCCATCAGCGGGCGTTTGGTCTTGAGTGAATTTACTCGAAACGCGATTTCAGCCTTCAAAGCAAAATAATCTCATATTTTTTCTGCTTTTCGTTTGTAAATAAACACAATAGTTGTATCTTTGCACCCCTAAATTTAGGGTAATTAAGTTTTTTATTTAATAGAAAGAACCGTGAACACATTAAGTTACAGAACGTTAGCTGGTAATACCGAAACTGCCGATAAAAAATGGTTTGTTGTGGATGCTGAAGGTCAAACCGTCGGACGTTTGGCAAGTAAAGTTGCCAAAGTCATCCGAGGAAAATATAAAACCTGTTACACACCCCATGCAGACTGTGGTGACAATGTGATCGTTATCAATGCGGAGAAAATCGCCTTTTCGGGTACCAAACTCCAAAATAAAGAATACGTTCGTTTCTCTGGTTATCCGGGGGGTCAGCGTTTTACGTCTGCTGAGAGCATGCTCAAAAACCACCCTGAGCGCCTCATCGAGAAAGCAATCAAAGGAATGCTTCCAAAAAATACACTTGGTCGCAAACTTTACACCAATCTTAAAGTATATAAAGGTGCTGCTCACAACCACGAAGCACAGCAACCTGAATTATTGAATCTTGATACCCTCAAATAATAAGTATGGAAGTCATTAATGCATTAGGAAGAAGAAAAACAGCGGTAGCCCGCGTTTATTTAACAAAAGGAAATGGTAAAATCTCCATCAACAAACGCGAGATGACTGAGTTTTTTCCGATTGACTTTCTTCAAGCCAAAGTTCACCAACCGTTTACACTTACCGGAACAGCTGGTCAGTACGACATCAAAGTAAACGTTGTCGGTGGTGGTATCAACGGTCAAGCAGAAGCAGTTCGTTTGGGTATTTCCCGCGCACTTGTAGAAATATCTGCAGACTACAAACCAATGCTCAAAGTAGAAGGCCTCATGACGCGCGACCCACGAATGGTAGAGCGCAAGAAACCAGGTCAACCAAAAGCAAGAAAGAAATTCCAGTTCTCCAAGCGTTAATTCGCCTACTGGACTGTTTAGCATCCAAGCGTTGGAGCACCTGCCTTTATGGCCCCTTCAATGTTGGTTAATTAATAAGGAACGTAAACAAAACAAAATATGTCTAAATTAACTTTTGAAACCCTACTAGACGCCGGTGTACACTTTGGTCACCTCAAGCGCAAGTGGAACCCGGCAATGGCTCCTTACATCTTCGAAGAGAAGAAAGGGATTCACATCATTGACCTCAACAAAACAATCTTACACCTAGACCACGCATGTGCTGCAATGAAGCAAATTGCTAAATCGGGTAAAAAAGTACTTTTCGTAGCAACGAAGAAACAAGCCAAGGATATCGTTTCTGAACGCGTAGCAGCAGTCAACATGCCGTTCGTAACAGAGCGTTGGTCTGGTGGTATGTTAACCAACTTCCAAACGACGCGTAAATCTATTCGCAAAATGTCACTCATTGACAAAATGAAGTCAGACGGAACTTGGGATACCCTCAATAAGCGTGAAAAACTATTCAAAAGTCGTCAACGTGAAAAACTCGAGAAGAACTTCGGTTCCATTGCAGACATGACGCGTCAACCTGCAGCCATTTTCATCGTCGACATCCTCAAAGAGCACATTGCCCTTGCAGAAGCACGCCGCTTGAATATCCCTACGTTTGCCATGGTAGATACCAATTCTAACCCAAAATTGGTAGATTTTCCTATTCCTGCAAATGACGACGCTACAAAATCCATCACTTTAATTCTCGATGCTATTTGTGGTGCCATTAAAGAAGGATTAGAAGATCGTAAAAACCTGAAAGCTACCGACAAAGACGAAGCTCCTGCTGAGGCACAAGCCGAAGCTCCTGCTGAGGTTGTAGCCGAAGCTCCTGCTGAGGTTGTAGCTGAAGCTCCTGCTGAGGTTGTAGCTGAAGCTCCTGCTGAGGTTGTAGCTGAAGCTCCTGCTGAGGATGCTTCTGAAAGCGCTGAATAATTCACCAATAAACTCTTATAAAATGGCTATCACAGCTGCAGATGTAAACAAATTGCGCCAACAGACAGGCGCTGGTATGATGGATTGTAAAAACGCCCTGGTAGAAGCCAATGGCGATTTCGAAACAGCCATCGATATTCTTCGTAAAAAAGGACAAAAGATTGCTGCAAAACGCGGTGGCAATGACGCTAAAGAAGGTCTAATCATGGCACAAGCAACGGCCGACAGCAAAGCTGGTGTCATCTTAACGCTCAACTGTGAAACAGACTTCGTTGCCAAAAACGACGGTTTTGTTTCATTTGTTCAATCTTTAGTTGACATCGCACTCAGCAAACTTCCTGAAACTGCTGAAGAATTAAAAGCACTTGCTTATGATGACAGACTTTCTGTGGAAGATAAAATCACCGAACAAGTTGGTGTTATCGGCGAAAAACTCGATCTTTCTGCTTACGCAGTTGTTAGCGCTGAAAACGTAGTTGCCTATAACCACCCTGGTAACCAATTAGCGACACTTGTTGGCTTGACCCTTTCGGGAGAAGAAGTTGCAGAAGCAGGTCGTCAAGTTGCCATGCAAGTTGCCGCAATGGCTCCAATTGCCATCGACAAAAATGGTGTCGATGAGCGTACAATTGAGCGCGAAATCGAAGTTGGAAAAGAACTAGCTATCCAAGAAGGTAAACCAGCTGACATGGCTGAGAAAATTGCTTTGGGTCGCTTAAATAAGTTCTTCCAAGAGAATACACTATTAAGCCAAGCATTTGTCCGCGACAACAAACTCACAGTTGAACAATTCTTAAACAGCACATCCAAGGGTCTTACTGTTTCTGAGTTCAAACGCTTCTCTTTGAGCTAAGCAAAACCAATTTAAAAAAAAAGCTATCGACATCGATAGCTTTTTTTTTAGCCTCATCGCAAATAAACACGAATCATATTATATTTGTCTTGCATATGAAGTACAAACGCATACTCCTCAAACTTTCCGGTGAATCTCTCATGGGAGATAAACAATTTGGTATTGACAATACACGCATCAGCGCCTACGCTCAGCAAATTAAAGATCTGCATCAATTAGGTGTTGAAATCGCTATCGTCATTGGCGGTGGCAATATCTTTAGGGGTGTTCAAGCCGAAGAGGGCGGCATGGACCGCACCCACGGTGATTACATGGGCATGCTCGCCACCATGATCAACTCAATGGCACTTCAGTCTGCACTGGAATCTGTTGGTGTCACTACCCGTTTGCAATCTGCCATTGAAATGAAAGAAATCGCAGAACCGTTTGTGCGCCGCAAAGCCGTTCGTCATCTCGAAAAAGGAAGAGTCGTCATTTTTGGAGCCGGCACGGGCAATCCATTTTTCACTACCGATTCTGCAGCTTCACTGCGCGCCATTGAAATCAATGCCGAAGTTATTCTCAAGGGAACCCGAGTAGATGGCATTTATACTGCAGACCCACTCAAGGACAGCTCAGCTGTCAAATTTGATCAAATATCTTTTGACGAAGTTTATGCCCGTGGGCTGAACGTCATGGACATGACTGCTTTTACACTTTGCAAAGAAAATAATTTACCCATCATCGTATTTGACATGGATACTCCTGGCAACCTACGCAAATTAATGGAAGGAGAACGTGTTGGAACAATAGTTAGCGCATCATGATAGAAGAACTTTCAATGATCTACGACGACTTCAAAGACGCCAATCAAAAGTCCTTGAGTCACTTAGAAAACGAACTAATCAAAATACGAGCAGGCAAAGCCAGCCCTGCTATGCTCAACAGCGTTATGGTTGAATACTATGGCGCCATGACTCCACTACAACAGGTAGCTAATGTCAATACCATGGATGCCCGAACCATCATTGTGCAACCCTGGGAAAAACCTTTGCTAAACGATATTGCAAAAGGGATCATTAACGCCAACCTTGGCCTGAACCCTCAAAATAACGGTGAACAACTCATTATTGCCGTTCCTCCGCTCACAGAAGAACGTCGTCGAGACCTCGTCAAACGCGCTAAGTCTGAAGCTGAAAATGCAAAAATTGGTATCCGCAACAACCGCAAAGATGCCATTGACATGATCAAAGACCTCAAAACAGAGGGTTTATCAGAAGATTTATCCAAAGATGCCGAAGAGGAAGTACAAAAAATAACCAATGCCTATATCAAAAAAGTAGATGAGCTTCTCGAACTCAAAGAGAAAGACATCATGACTATCTAAAGTAAGTCCATCACTTCTTTTTTGGTCGGATTTTCCAAAAGCGTGAGCCTTTGCTCGTGTAAAACAAGCAACTTTATTCCCTTTTCCAGACACAAATCGATGTCATGACTCGAAAAAATTGCCGTGCGGTTTGCATTACTTTGCACCCAATTTTGAAGTTGTTCTAGCAATAATTCTCGATTGAAATAATCTAAAAACGAAGCGGGCTCGTCTAAGATCATGTATGGCGTGTCCTGCACAATAGCACGAGCCAAACTAGCCAATTGACGTTCGCCATCACTTAAATTTTGGGTAGCTCGATGCGCAAGACTTGTAAGGTTGAGACGGCTCAGTACCTCATCTACAAAGCTCAAATCTTTATCTTGCATACGGCCAAATGCACCTAAATAAGGTAAGCGACCAAGCGAGACGTATGCATGGAGCGTAAGAGCATCAATTCCAGGGAACATACTCGCTACAAAGGAAACATGAGTGGCGCGTAATAGATGGTCATTTTGCAGCGCTTGAACCGAAAAGTTGCCCAGTGAAAGCTGACCAGCGCGTAAAGGCAACTGCCCAATTAATGAATGTAAGAAGGTTGATTTGCCCGACCCGTTTCGGCCAATGAGCGCATAAAGCTGACCAGCTGGAAGCTTCAACTCATCGATGGAAATCAGTAGATGCTGATGACCTATTTGGGCGTTTTCAATCTTGATCATCTGCGACGCAACATGAGGTATGCAACATAAGGCGCGCCAATTGCGGCCGTTAAAACATTGACTGGAATACTCATCCAGGGATCTAAAAGTAAAATAAGTACATCTATAGCGACAAGAAAACAGCTGCCGGCTAAGACAGAGAATAAGATGAGTACAAGATGGTCTTGGGTCTTTAAAATGGCACGTGCTAAATTGGGAATAGCCAAACCTATAAACGCGATAGGGCCACAATAAGCGGTTATACTACCTGCTAAGAGTGCGGTTACAAATAAAATAGAAACTTTAAGAAAGTTCACTTTAACGCCAAGTTGCCGGGCCTGCGCATCTCCAAGTACCATAGCGTTGAGCCCCTTGATCAAAAACAGCGCAATCACGATACCCACCAAAACGAATACAGCAAGTAATGGTGCCTGTGCAGCACTCATTTGTTGCAGCGAACCCATATTCCAGATAAACAGTTGTTTGATTTGTTCAGGGGCTGCAAAAGACTGAAGCACAGACTCGATAGCACCTGTAAAACTGGCAAACATCAGGCCAATCACTAACAATGATTGTATATTTTGGACCCTTTTTGCAACCAAAAACATGAAGCTAGCTGCTAAAAATGCACCCATCATTGCAGCACTGGCATAACTAAGTTGATTTAAAACCGTAGGGCCCGCGCCTAAGATCAAAATGGTAATCAATAGACTAGCACCTGAATTGATACCCAATACATAAGGGCCAGCCATCGGATTCTGAAAAAGATTTTGCATCAGTAAGCCACTAAGGGAGAGTCCTGCTCCTGCCAATACTCCACTCAGTAATCTTGGGAATTGAAATTCCCAGAACACGAGTCTATTGCTGATGCCTTGAGTTTGCAAACCAAATAAATGCACACAAGACAACGCAATAAGCAGCGCTAACATAAAAAAAAGTACAGGGAAAGAAGTCCGCTTCATTTTACCAAAGCATAAAAATGCATTTTTTTTGTTGGTTTCAAAGCGATTTGACTCAAATCTTCGAGCAGCCAATCAGGACGAACGGCAACTTGTTCCCAATATTTATTCGTGTTAGCGGTATAACAGAAAATGCGTTTGTTGAAAAATGGAAAGAACTTTGCTTTTGGATATTGCTTCAAAAGCCCTGAACGAGTTGGCTGCCCTGGATTGAGCCATAAACCAACAGCAGTTCCTTTTTGGAGAATTTCAGGTAAACTCTTAAAGACGCTTCCGGAACCTTGCGCTTTACTGAAGAGGTACGCAAAACCAGCATCTTTGTAAATACGAGCCTCAAAACTTTGACCAGCTGGAGCTATCCATTGATCACCATACAAGTTTCCGCTGATCAGTACGGGAAGTTGGTTGGAATGATTGTTCTGAAGGACTTGTGTTTGAAGGTGCAGGTAATTGCCTTCTACCCGCTTAAAAAACTGGCGTGCTTCTTCAAACTGACCACTTAAAATACCAAAAAGTAGCACCCATTCTGCCCTTGCTAAGGGTGTGTTTTCTCGCCATTCATAGTTAGCGATACTTAAGATATTTGCTTCTTCTAGTCTTTTGAGTTGCTGACTTTCATTGCCAAAACCGCTGTAGATAACCACTTGTGCTTTGCTTCTGAGCAACTTTTCTGATGAAAAACCTAATTCTGACCTAAGATCAGTAACGCGGTTTTGATCTAGGCGTTTTTTAAGAACAGGGTTATAAAGGTATTTTGAATCCGAAACCGCACAAATTTTTTGCTGCTGATGGATGGCCGAAAGCATACCAACATGAGTGGCGCTGAGTACTGCTATACGCTCAAATGGCTTGTTGATGATGAATGCTTGAACCTTGCCTTGTTGATCAGGATTCGAGATTTCAATTTTATATCCCTTCGAGCTTTGATATATATGTAAGTACTTGCTGTACTTACATAAGTTGTCCTTGGCTGAAAGCTCAAGTCTTTGTTGATCTTTACAGCCAAGAAGTAAAAAGAAAATGACAAGACTGAATAAACTAGTAGGACTCCGTAACATTTGGGAAATCGCCAGATTGTACATCAGCTTTGTAGTCTTGAAAAGCTTGCAGCATGTGGGCATGAAGGTTGTTGTATTTGCGTAGAAAACGCGGGTTGAATTCGTTATTTATTCCGAGCATATCGTGAATGACGAGTACTTGGCCATCTACACCTCCACCCGCTCCAATCCCAATTATTGGAATTTGAACCATTTGGGCAACTTGTGCGGCAAGTGCTGCAGGGATTTTTTCGAGTACAATCGCAAAGCAGCCCACCTCTTCGAGTGCTTTGGCATCTGCAATTAGTCGGGCAGCTTCTTCTTCTTCCTTGGCACGCACCACATAAGTGCCAAATTTATAGATGGACTGTGGCGTTAAACCCAAATGCCCCATGACTGGAATACCTGCAGTGAGTATGCGACGTATGGATTCGAGTATTTCTGCGCCTCCCTCCAGCTTAACCGCGTGGCCGCCTGATTCTTTCATGATTTTAATGGCACTGGATAAAGCCTCTTTTGAGTTGCCTTGATAAGAACCAAAGGGCATATCTACCACAACCAAAGAGCGCTCTACAGCGCGCACCACACTAGATGCATGATAAATCATTTGGTCCAAGGTAATGGGCAAGGTGGTTTCATGGCCAGCCATGACATTAGAGGCGGAGTCTCCGACAAGTATGACGTCTATACCCGCTTCGTCCACGATCCGCGCCATGGAGTAGTCATAGGCAGTGAGCATCGAGATTTTCTGACCCGCGTACTTCATTTCCTGAAGGGTGTGGGTCGTGATTTTTTTTGGTGCTGTGTGGTGTACAGACATAATTTAATTGTTTTGGAGGTAAGCATTGACATTATTTTCAATGCGGGCAACAATATTTTGGGTGTCCGCCTTCTCAAAAGCAAGGCCTGTAATGCGTTCGTAAAGTTCGATATATCTTTCTGAAATGGTTTGCACGAAGTGGTCGGGCATGGATGGCATTTGCTGACCTTCCAAACCTTGAAAGCCGTTTTCAATGAGCCATTGACGCACAAACTCTTTAGAGAGTTGCTTTTGTGCTTCACCGCTTGCCTGACGCGCTTCATAGCCGTCGGTATAAAAGTAGCGAGAAGAATCTGGCGTATGGATTTCGTCAATGAGGGTGACCACACCATTGTGCAGACCAAATTCATATTTGGTATCTACTAGAATAAGCCCACGCTCAGCAGCCATTTGCGTACCGCGTTCAAAAAGCGCGTGGGTGTATTGCTCCATTTGGGCATAAATATCAGATGGAACCAAACCACGTGCTAGGATATCTTCTCGAGAAATGTCTTGGTCGTGACCTTCCTCTGCTTTGGTTGCAGGCGTAATAATTGGAGCTGGTAAACGGTCGTTTTCTTGAAGGCCTTCTGGCAAAGCAATCCCGCAAAGGATGCGCTTACCCGCTTTGTATTCCCTTGCGGCATGACCCGCCAAGTATCCGCGAATCACCATTTCTATACGAATGGGTTCACAAGCCACACCAATCGCAACCGCTGGGTCTGGTGTAGCAAGCAACCAATTGGGAACGATATCTTTGGTGGCATTTAAAAACATAGTGGCTACCTGATTGAGCACCTGACCTTTGTAAGGAATTCCTTTTGGAAGAATGTGGTCGAAAGCCGAAATTCTATCAGAGGCCACCATGACGAGTAAATCGTTGTCTAGGGTATAGACGTCTCTTACTTTGCCGTTATAGACTTTGGTTTGACCTTGAAACTGAAATGAATTACTGGTAAGGGCTTGCATAAAAATAAATTGAATTTTAGGAGTTCTTTTGTTGTTGTTTTTCTTGCTGATCTTTTTTTGCTTGCTTGTCGATTTTTTCTTGGTGCTCCGCTACATCAAAAGCCTGAATAATTTGCTTGACCAAGCGGTGGCGAATGACGTCTGACTGCCCCAAGCGCACAATTTTAATCTCATCAATATCTTTGAGCACATCTAGTGCATAAGACAAACCCGAGCGCTGACGCGATGGGAGATCCACCTGAGACATGTCGCCGGTAATGACAAATTTAGCGGTCATACCCATGCGGGTCAGGAACATCTTCATTTGCATTTGGGTGGTGTTCTGTGCTTCGTCTAGTATAACAAAGGCTTTATCTAGGGTTCTACCCCGCATAAACGCAAGCGGCGCAATTTCGATGACGCCAAATTCAATCATGTCGGCAAGTTTCTCTGCGGGGATCATGTCGCGGAGGGCGTCGTAGAGCGGCATTAAGTAAGGATCGAGCTTTTCTTTGAGGTCACCGGGTAAAAAACCGAGATTTTCGCCGGCTTCCACAGCGGGACGTGTCAATATAATGCGCTTTACCTCTTTGGCTTTCAAGGCGCGCACGGCCATGGCAACTGCTGTGTAGGTTTTGCCCGTACCGGCAGGCCCAACGGCAAAAACCATATCGGACTCCATAACGGCCTGAACCAACTTTTTTTGATTGACGGTTCGGGCTTTAATTTTAACCCCACCATTCCCATGGACAAGTGTTTCGGAGCCGTCGTCTTGGGAAAGCATTTTGGCGCCGTCTTGCAACATAAGGTTATCGATGTTGTTCTCGGTGACTTCGTTGTAGGTACGATAATGCTGCACAATAAGCGCAAATTTACGCTCGAATTCATCCATTACCTCATCATCACCTGCAAGGGTGAGCTCATTGCCACGGGCCACGACCTTGAGTTTTGGAAAGAAACTCTTGATGTGTTTGAGCTTAGCATTATTGATACCATAGATTTCGGCCGGATTAAGGCCTTCAATGCTGATCTGACGTTGACCTGAACTCAATTTATTTGATGGTTTTATGAAGGGTTTCTAACGAATTCAATTACTTTTGGTAAAATTATGAATTTCTGAGCACAAAGTTGCCTTCTCAGCTATGCAAATCATTACGCTCACTACAGACAACGGCTACCACGACTACTACGTCGCTGCAATCAAAGGAAAGCTTTTTCAGGCATTCCCTGCTGCCCATATCATCGACATTAGTCATGGCATAACCCCCTTTAACATTCGAGAAGCCGCCTTTCAACTGCGTTGTTGCTACGAAGAATTCCCAGCGGGTACTATTCACCTCATTGGCGTAGACAGCGAACCTCAATTTGAAGCCCAAAAGGAACGATATCCTGGTATCCTCAAATTCAAAGACCAATTTTTTATCTGTAACGACAACGGTTTTTTTGGTAGTTTTCTCGAAGAAAACGGCGCAGACGAATTCTATCTCTACAGTGCCATCAAAGACGAACCCGAGTCTTGGCGCTTTACGACCAAAAATTGCTTTATTCAACTAGCCCAGCGCATTGCCAACAAAGAGCCGCTCTCTACTTTTTGCGAAGCCTCTGGCACATACAAACGCGCTTTCGATCAAAAACCAGCCATTGATCAGTTGCTCATTCGTGGTATTGTCATACACATCGATAGCTTCGGCAACCTGATCACCAACATTACACGTACAGACTTCGAACGCTTTGGCAACGACGTACCTTTCATCATTAAATACCAGAAAAAAGAATATTTTATCGACGAAATATCCCAAACCTACAATGCGGTTTCACAAGGAGAACGCGTAGCCATCTTTAATAGTTCGGGCCACTTAGAAATTGCCATTAACCGCGGAGCCAACAATGGTTTTGGCGGCGCAAGTAAACTTTTTGGCATGCGCATCGGCGATCCCGTTCACGTCGAATTTACACCGCAGGGTTCCAAAGAAAATATCCAATCGCTTTTCTGATGTTGATTAGAGTAGTCAAAATGAAATTTGAGCAAGAACGTCTTTCGGACTTTCTTGAACATTTTGAAAGCATCAAATGGCAAGTTGCTCAGTTTCCGGGTTGTGGCGGCATGCAATTACTACAAGATTTAAATGACCCTTGCCTACTTTTTACCTACTCAATTTGGCATTCTGAACAAGATTTAGCCAATTACAGGGCCTCAGATCTTTTCGCCTCCATATGGCCGAAAATCAAGCCCTGGTTTGCCCAGAAGGCCGAAGCGTGGAGTCTAAATCAAAATTTTAACGGATTTATTTCATAATAATATTGTAAAACACAAATAGGTCCTTACCTTTACCGAAATTAATATTATTAGAATGAGTAAAGGACATGTAAAATTTTTCAACGAAACCAAGGGTTTTGGATTTATTGTTGAAGAAGACACGAACAAAGAATATTTTGTTCATGTAACCGGTTTGGTAGACAAAATCAAAGAAAATGACGAAGTCGAATTCGAGTTGCAAGAAGGCCGTAAAGGTTTGAATGCCGTGAATGTGAAACAAGCATAATTAAGATTGAGTGTATCTAAAATTCCCGCCCCACAAGGCGGGAATTTTCGTTTATAGATATTTGTTAAATTTGACAACTCAACTTTTACTATGCGCGCCTTATTCCTCAAAGAAATTTCGAGCTTCCTGAGTTCTGTCATCGGTTATGTATTTATCCTCATCTACCTAATTGCTTGCGGTCTCTTTCACTGGATCCTCACCTACAATACCAACTTACTCGAAGGCTCTACAGCAGACCTCATTCCCTTCTTCAACATGTCGCCAGTGATCTTCCTGATCCTGATTCCGGCCATCACCATGCGTTCTATCGCAGAAGAGCGCCGTACCGGAACCATAGAATTACTACTCACGCGTCCTATCTCAGATTTTCAACTCATTTTTGCTAAATATCTTGCAGGGGTAGCTTTGGTATTCGTGGCTATCGTACCTACTATCGTCTATCTAGTCAGCATGTACTACCTAGGTAAACCTATTGGCAACATCGATTTAGGTGCCACCTTTACCTCTTATATCGGGCTGCTTTTGCTCGGCGCTGCATTTGTTGCAATTGGAATATTTGCCTCCGCACTCACCCATAGCCAAATAGTTGCGTTTATACTTGCAATGTTCATGTGCTGGGTGTTCTATGATGGTTTTGAACTTTTAGGGAATTTTAGTCAGATTGGTGGCTTAGATTACCTTATTAAATATATCGGTATCGCTTTTCATTACGAGGCCATTAAAAAAGGCGTCATTGACACGAGCGACATCCTTTATTTTTTAAGCCTGAATGCCCTCTTCTTGGTGGCTTCGCTCACTGTTCTCAAATCGCTCAAAAAATAACGCATGAAATTCAACTTCACCAAAGGTATTTACAACTGGACCCTTCTAGGTTTACTCGCAGCTGTGTTGGTCTTGCTGAATTTTATTGGTTCTATGCTTTACTTGAAGCTCGACATGACCAAAGACCAACGCTATTCATTAGCACAAAGCACGGTCTCTTACCTCTCCGACAAGAAAAACTTCGAAAACCGCATCAGTATCCAAATATACTTAGATGGCAATATGCCCTCCGAACTCAAGAACTTTCAAAATGCACTCAAAGACAAACTCAAAGACTTTAAACGCATAGCTGGTGCACGTGTCGAGTTTTTATTTACAGATCCTAACGTAGGGACAGAAGATGAAATCAATGCCCTTCGTTCGCAGCTCTACGATCGCGGACGCGGTATTTTGCCATTAGAAATCCTTTACCTCAAAGACGGAACCCAAAGTCAGATGCTTTTGTTTCCAGGCGCATTGCTTTCGTACAGTGTCAATGGCCTTACCAAAGAAGGTGTGGTTCAGTTGCTTCCTGGCACACAGCCGGGGCGGCCTTATGCCCTCGAACAAATGAGTGAGATAATAGAGAATGCGCTCAATAATTTAGAATACAACTTGCTTTCGGCAATGCGCCGCCTGACCCAAACAAGTAAACCAACCATCGCTTTTTTACAAGGTCATGGTGAACTCAACCCTGCAGAAACCATGCGAGCTCGGGCGCTCATATCCCCTTATTATCAAATTAAAGATGTGCTGCTCAACGACAGCATTGCAGCCCTTAAAGAAGTCGATGGCCTCATTATTGCCGATCCACAGTCTCCTTTTTCTCAAAAAGATCTTTACCTCATTGATCAGTTTGTGCTCAGAGGTGGTAAGCTCATGTGTTTTATGAATACACTCGCGCTCAACGAAGATACCCTCAATGCCACCGGCATGACCCACAGTACGCGTAAAAATCTTTTACTCGACCGCTTGCTATTCGACTACGGTATCAAAATCAAAGAAAACTTTGTGCTCGATGCCAATTGTGCACCAAAAATTGTTCCGTTTGCCGAAACCGCTTTTCTTCCTTGGTTTTATCATATGCTCGCCACCCCAAGCTTGCACCCAATGACGCGCAATATAGACCCTGTTTCCTTAAAATATGCGAATGAGATCGAATTTGTTCAGCTTCCAAAAGCGCAACTCACTCCTATCTTAACGAGTTCTAGCAATGCGGTTCCTAGTGGCTTACAACCCTTGGTAAATTTGGCCTTGCCACTCAATTATGGCAAGAATCCAAAACTTGTAGAAAATCCAGAAGATGAAATCAACAAACTATGTGTGGCTGGCTTGTCCGAAGGCTTTTATCAGTCTCATTTTAAAAACCGTATCGTGGCAGAATTCGCCAAAAGCAAGGATGCCAATTATCTAGAAGAAAGCCAAAAAGAAACCAAAATTTTGGTAGTGGGCAACGGAAGTTTTATTCGCAATAGCTATGACTCAATTCTCGACCCGAAAAAAATCAATAGCTATATGTATCGTCCGATTGCCATAAACGAACTCAAGGTAGATGCAGAATTGGCACAAAGACGCATCCCTATAGTGTTTGGCAATCAAGAGCTTTTTCAAAACATAGTCGACTACATGATGGGCGACAACTCCGTACTCGATATCCGCAGCCGTCAAATCGATATCAAAGAAATCGACAAAGAAAAAGTAAAGTCATCTTCACTCTTTTATAAGAGCATCAATATGCTCACACCTTTGATACTGATTTTGGTGCTTGCCTTTATCATGAACTTGATTCGCAAAAGACGCTACACCCGATAATTACTACGCTCCATGAAGAAAAAAGGTCTCATTCTTGCTTTATTTATCATACTACTGGCTTGCCTATCCTGGTTTGCGTTGAACTTAAAAGATAATCAGGGCGCATCTGACGCTCGTGCGTTTAACTTCAAAATTGAAGACACCACTACGGTTTCCAAAATCATTATTACCGATGCTTTTGGCCAGCAATTCACATTGATCAAGAAGAACAACTCCTGGACGGACCTTAAAGGGGGTTGTGTTTCTAAAACGAACGTCTCTTTGATTTTAGAGGCCTTCCACAAAATTGAGTTCAAGGGCTACCTTCCTCAAAAATCTGAAAAGCGCTTCACTGAACTGATGGCTAGCTCGCACATCAAAGTGGAAATCTTTCAAGACGGAGAATGGACCAAAACTTGGTATATGGGGCCAGCAAGCCCAGATCACTACGGCCAAATTATGCTATTAGAAACCGCCAACGAAGGGAAGAGCGCAAGCCCCGTTATGATGAAACTTGCCGGCATGAACGGCCTGATAGATCCACGCTTTTTTGCAGATGCACGCCAATGGGCCTGCACCGAAATTATGGCCCTACAAATAGAAGATATCAAAAGCGTTAAAGCAAAATTTTATGATGAACCTTACCGTAGCTTTGAGCTCCAAAAAAAAGGTCGCCGATTCCAAGTAACACAAAATGGCCAACCGTTAACGAGTCTCGACACCACCAATGTCTATCGCTACCTTCAAGGCTATCAAAAAATACATTTTGAACAAATGAACTTTTCGCTGTCAGACAAACAAGTAGACAGCGTTAAAAAAAGTAAGCCCTTCTGCATGTTAGCCGTCAAAACGAACAACGAGCGCATTTCTCTAAGCATGTTCCGCATCAAAAGTAAAGAGGTACAACGCAATGAGTTTGGAGAGTTGGTCAATATGGATATGAATAGCTTCTGGTGCCAACTACCCGACGGAGCGCTTGTGCGTTGTCAATATTTCGTCTTTAATCCGCTGATTTTAGGTCATGTATTTTTCCCGGCTATGGAGGCGAAGTTTCCTGAAAATTTAAGGTCTATCAACCCCTAAAAGCAACTTTATTCGTTCTTTATTCGTTAAAGAAACTAATGACCCCATTACGCCTCTTACTTGTCAGTTTAAGCTGGCTCCTTACCCATATTTATGCACAAAGCCCGATTGCTAATTTTACAGCCAACCCACTAACGGTTTGTGTGGGGCAAAATGTAAATTTTACCAATACCTCTAGTGCAAATGGTGGGGCTGCACTGAGCTCCTATCAATGGGATTTCGGCGATGGAAATGCTGCTACTACTACCAACGCTAGTCATGCCTTTAGCACGGCAGGTACTTTTACCATCACCCTTGTTGCTACCAATGCGAGTGGCGTGGCCGATGCCGAAATCAAACCGGCTTATATTACCGTAAACCCTTTACCCAATGTAGGCTTCTCGGCCAATGGCCTAGGCTGCACGGTACCGCTTACCCTTTCCTTTACCAACACCTCTTCTCAAGGTGCCAATTTTTCGCAGGCTTGGAATTTTGGCAACGGCCAAACCTCAAGTCAATTTACTCCTCCAAGTATTACTTTCAACACGCAAGGCACTTATCAAGTTGTTTTGAACGTCACCAATACCAGCACGGGTTGTGTGAATAACCAAACACAAGCTATAGTTGTATCAAACTTTCAGGCCGGTATTACTGCGCCTGCAATTGCTTGTGTTGGGCAGACTATTGCGTTTCAAGATAACTCCACCGCAGGCGCAAACGCCTGGAACTGGAATTTTGGTAGCGCTGGGCAAAGCAATGCCGAGAACCCAAGTGTCACTTACAATTCTCCAGGCACATACACGGTAAGCCTTTCCGCCCAAAATACCAACTCTGGTTGTACTGGGAGCACCACGCAGCAAATTGTGATTCAGGCCAATACCGTACCCACATTTTATGCCAACCCCACGGCCAACTGCGCACCTGGTAGCATTCAATTTGTAAACAGTACAAATTTAAATGGTACTTATGTTTGGGGCTTTGGCGATGGCCAAACCTTTACAGGCGCCAACCCACCTGCGCATATTTATCAGCTCAGCGGTTTTTATGATGTAAGCCTTACGTACACTTCCAGTGCTGGTTGTAGCGGAACGCAAACTTTACAAGACTATATTGAAATGACGCCTGTAGAGGCTGGTTTTTATGCCTTAGATACGGGTGGTTGTGCTCCGTTTACCGTACAATTTATCGATACGTCAGTTACGCCGAGCAACCCTATCATTTCTTGGCAATGGAATTTTGGCAACGGGCAAACTTTTAATGGTCAGATACCCCCACCTCAAACCTATGGCGTTGGGGTCTATAATGTATCGCTGATAATTACTACTGCTTCAGGGTGCACGGATACCATCATCAAAACGCCTTATGTTACGGTGGGGAGCATAGACTCTGTTGACTTCAGCTGGGATCCGAACATAACTTGTGCCAACACCGATGTCGAATTTGAGTCTGAATTTTTCATTTCTGTCCCCTATGACACTACTGAAATTTCTTATTTATGGGATTTCTCGCAAGGTATAAGTGATCAAGACGATCCAACTTTTCAATTTTCGCAAGACACCGGTTGGGTTGAAGTTACTTTGTACGTAAATTTTAGAGGATGTATCGACACCTTAACCAAAGATTCTGTTCTTTATGTCTTAGCGCCTATTGCAAAATTCAATCCGGATACCTATTTAGTTTGTAATCCAACGAGTTTACCTGTTACTTTTCAATTTCAGAATACAGCCATACACGGTGAATTAGAGGATAGCGTAGCCATGCACTACGAATGGAACGACAACACGCCCAATACAAATTTCACTAATGTACAACTCGACCTGCCCAATGGAGGCAACACCTCTCACGCATTTGCGAATTACGGCACCTATCAGATTGAACAGGTAGTCCACAACTACACCACCGGCTGTTCGGATAGCATCTCTTTAGCCGTCACTATTTCACAACTGCAATCCAATTTCTTACTACCCGACGACACCATTTGTAAGGGAGACGCTATTGGCTTATTTAACCAAAGCACCACTTGGCCATCACATCCGGTCAATGATTGGTTTTATACTTTTGGAAATGGGCAACAAATCAATAGCGGGCCAAATGTAAACTATGTATACCCAGCAAGCGGACTTTATAATATTACGTTACTTGTATTTAATACAGCAGGTTGCACCTCTACCAGTACGCAACCTATTTTTGTAGCCAACAAACCTGTTGGAGGGCTTATAGCGCCATCGTATGCTGGTTGTTCGCCATTTCCTGTGAGCTTTACCAACACGAGCTACAGCATTACCAATGGGCTGCCTTTGGCCTCCTTTAGCACCACTTTTTCGGACAACAACTCAAGCGTTGCCACCACAAACATTAATCAGCCAATCAACCACACCTTTGTGGGCAATGGCATTTATACGGCCACAATTAGCGCAACAGATATAAATGGTTGTGTGTCTAATCCAGCAACAGTTCAAATTACGCTCACCAAACCTACGGCACTTATTGCTTCTGACACCATTATTTGTAATTTGGACAGCAGCCTCATTGCCAGTTTAAGCACGGGTCAAGGGCCACTTGGATACCAATGGTTCATCGGAACAGCTTCGTCCGGGACGGATAGTTTATGCTTGTTGAACCAGGCTGCAAATGGAAATGGTTTATTTTCAACTTTTCCTATTTCTATGATTGTAACAGATATCAATGGTTGCAAAGATACAACGGTACAAACCATCTATATTTCAAACCCAAACGCCGAACCATCCTACACCTTTTCGGGAGCAGCCATAGATGCCAATGGCCAATATAGTTGCCCTCCACTCTTTTGCGACTTCACCGATGCTTCCACTAGCATGGGTAACATTACCAATTGGAATTGGGCATTTGGCAACGGTAACAACTCTATTCTACAGAACCCTAGCAACACACTCGTAACCAGCGGTTCTTTCAACCTCATACTTTCCGTTACGGACCAATATGGTTGTACAGACGACACTACGGTGGCTAATTATGTATCGATCGGCGGGCCACTCGGCACCCCTATTTGGATACAAGACAACACCATTTGCGCACAAGGGGCATTATTTACCATTCAAAATCCGTCAAATATTGACTCCGTTAGCTGGAACTTAGGGAATGGAATCTGGATAAGCGATAGCCTTACCTTTCCCTATTTTTATCCAAATACGGGTACCTACAGCCCTAGCGTAACGGTTTACGACACCGCCGGCTGTCAAATTTTATACCTACTCGACCCTATCACAGCAAGTGTGAGTGGCCTCGATGCACAAATCAATGCAAGTCCAGTCTACGCGAATATCAATCAGGTTATCGAACTTACTGATGCCAGCACAAGTCTAAACCCACTCAGCACCTGGACCTGGATTTTTCCGGATAGCAGCAACCTTTATTTTCAAAGTACTGATCAAAGCATCATCTTTAGTACGGGCGGCCCACAACAAATTGCGCTGGCCATTACCGATAACCTTGGTTGTATAGATACCGCATTTATCACCGTTTATGTCTCCGACCCCGATATTTGGGTCCCGAATGTATTCACACCCAACGGCGACGGCATTAATGACATCGTTACTTTGCCATACCCCTCGTTTAAAAGCTACAACATTCAAATTCTGAACCGCTGGGGCAACCTTATTTTTGAATTAAAAGATCAAACCGGTATTGCCGTTTGGGATGGCTACGGCTTCAATGGGGAGCTCCACACCGACGGCGTGTTCTTCTATCGCCTGCGCGGCGAAATGCTGGGCGGAACATTAATCGACAAACACGGGTTTATTCATTTGGTGAATGGGGAGTGATAAAAAGATGAAAAACAAAAAAACCCCGAAGAAACTTCGGGGTTTTTTGAGTGGTACCTCCAGGAATCGAACCAGGGACACAAGGATTTTCAGTCCTTTGCTCTACCAACTGAGCTAAGGTACCAGCCGTTGGTGGAGGCAAATTTAACACTTTTTTGCTGTTTTACGCAAGTTCAAAACCAAAAAAGTTCAAAAAAGGTCCTTATTTTTGTACATGAGTGCTGCAAACCAAGTTTATCTTCTTGACGCCGGGAATACCCATTTGAAATTAGCGATCGTACAAAATGGTGTCATTCAGTTGGTTGAACGCTTTACACTAGATACATTTTCTTTCTCCAACCTCGACCGTAACATCCCCTTGGCTTGTTCGTCCGTAATTGGGCAGCATTTGCTCGAAAAAGTGCGCGCTTATTTCATATCTGTTTTTGAAATTACAACTATGGTTCAGCTTCCGTTTTCTATGGCTTACCGCAGCCCCCAAACGCTAGGCATAGACCGTCTCTGCAATGCTGCTGCGCTGTCTGTTCAAAACATGGGGCAACCAAGGCTTGCCATTGATTTAGGCACTTGCATTAAATTTGATTTCTTAGACGCAACCAATCGCTATCTAGGCGGCTCAATAAGCCCTGGCTTACAAATGCGCAGCAAAGCTATGGCGCTCTTTACAGCTCAATTACCAGAGGTAGCTGCCCTACCCACCCAGCAGCTGATCGGTACAAACAGCGCAGAATGCCTTGAAATTGGCACTTATTTGGGTTGGCAAAAAGAGATCGAAGGTATATTGGCTACCTACAAGCAGGCGTATCCTGATGTACTTGTATTTCTTACCGGTGGCGATGTACGGCATTTTGATATAGGCCAAAAAAATGGCATCTTTGTACACGAAAATTTAACCCTAGAAGGAATCTTCGCTCTTTATCAAGCCAATGCATAAACTTTACCTACTTCTTTTAGCCTCTTGCTTCTATTTCTCGCTATCGGCACAGTCTATTACCGCAGAACCCGCAAGCTTTTATGGGCTCGGTGAAATGAGTTCAAAAGGGCATGGTATTTTAGATGCACTTGGTAAAAATACGGTCAATGTATTTGACTCCACCATACTCAATAATTTTAATCCTGCCTCCTACAACAGGCTGAGCAAAGGCGCCACACTTTACACCGTGAGCATCCATTCCAGACAATCTTGGTACAGCAATGCCAGCGCTCAGCAATTTGCGGCAACGCCAATGGTAGAACAATTTACCTTAGGATTTAAAATTCGAAAGCAAATGGGCTTGTCTTTTGGTCTTCGCCCTTTTAGCGCGCGCGGATATCAAATCAGCGAGACCCAATTTACTGGCCTAGACTCTATACGTTACAATTATACAGGAAAGGGTGCTATTCAGGACTTATATGTAGGGTATTCATTCGGACTCATCGAGAAATCAAATACGAAATTTGCCATCGGCGCCAATGCATCCTATCTTTTTGGTACGCTGGTCAACGAGCGCAGCTCGGTATTGGTTACAGGAGCCTCCACGGCGGGCGGCCTAGAAAGCAATGCGCTTGTCATGCGTGCATTTCATACAGAAATTGGCAGCTATTTTACCAAACAACTGGGCAAAAACCATGCGCTGAGCCTAAGTGCGGTTTATCAGCCAGAACTTACCCTCGGTGGCACTTACCAACGCGCACTCTACAGTTCCTCAACCATAGGTATTCCAAGTTCTTACGATACCATTTTAAATAGCAGTCAGGCATTTTCAGCGCAACTCGCTCAAAGCACGCAATTAGGCTTCAGCTATGCTTGGAAATTACCAAAATACAAGCGTCAAACCCGTGAGCTCCACCCACAGCTCCAACTTTTTGGAAGCTATAGCCGTTTTGGTGCTTTGACCCAGAACCAAGACCTTCTCACTGGTTTTGATCAAAAAGATTACACCCGCACGAGCTTTGGACTTCAATTTCAACCAGAACACAAAGTTGTGGAGAACATTGCAACGCTCAAAGCCTTCGAAAAATTGAGCTATCGCTTAGGGTATTACCAACAAACCCTGCCCTATGCTACTAGTGGTTTACAATACGAAGAACAAGGCTTAACGGTTGGTTTTGGCCTGCCGTTACTGGCCCAAGTGTCTTTGTCTTCTCTGAACGTGGGCCTCACTTTTGGCCAGCGAACAATAGCTACTGGCATCTGGAAAGAACAGTTCATTGCGGCTCGTGTTAGCCTTATTTTGGCCCCATCTAATTTTGAAAAATGGTTCCGCAAGCGCCAGCTCGATTAATGCCTGCCCTCATTTCCTATTTAGTAGGGTGTGCTTTTTTGCTCGTTATAAGCGCTTGCGAAAACGATATTGCTCTTGTGCAACGCATTAGTTACGAGGCCGATGCACCCACCGAAAGCACAAAAAATTTAATCCTTACCTATGCAGAATCAGGTTTTGCACGCGTAAAGATTCATGCCGCACTTGCAGAAACCTATCGTGGAAAGTCACAAATCACTAAAATTAAAGATAGCTTGAGGGTATATTTTTTCAATGAAAAAGGTGATGTCGTCTCTACACTAAGTGCGCTTTACGGCGAAATCAATTACAATACCGGAGAACTTATGGTAAAAGACTCCGTGCGCCTTTATAACCACAAGAAAAAACAAACCCTAGAAACCGAAGCGCTTTTCTGGAATCAAAAAGACAGCAGCATTTATTCAAGGTCTTCTGTTATTGTACGCTCGCCAAAAGGCAAAGTCTTTGGAGAAGGTATCAAAACCAAACAAGACTTCAGCTCCTATGTGCTGCTCAAACCAGTGGGTTCTTGGCAAATTGATAAAAATGAAACAATAGAATAGTATGGCAAATAAAGATTTCATCAGTCAGTACAACAAAATGTCGGGCTACCTTTGGTTGGCGATTGCCGGGCTTAGCTTTTTGGCTATTACCTACAAAATAGCTACAGAAGGAGCTCAAACTTGGTTGGCTTATTATGTCGTTCCTTTAATGGCGCTTTTGATGTACGGCACCAAAAAATGGATGATGAAGCGCATGCAGCGTCATTTAGAAGAAATGGCACAACAAAAAAAGGAAGATCAAGTGTAACCTTTCTATCATTTAATGGTCTTTAAGACGTGAGAACTAGTATATTCTGCATCCTTATTTTTCTTGTGAGTCCAATATTTGGGCAAAAAATATTGCGTGGCTATGTGAGCAATGAACAGAACATCCCACTAGCAGGTGCAGAAATCTTTGTGAAGAACGCTTCCGACCTGCGCACCGTAGCCGATGCCAATGGCTACTATGAAATGTTTCTCAACCCCGGAGAATACTATCTTGTTTTTACCGCAGAAGGTTACCAAGACCGCGAGTTTTATCTAGGCATGCGCGACGCAGATGCCAAACAAAATATGCAGTTATTCCCTATGCGCTTGACTGACGTCCAAGATGTGCGGGTAAGTGCTAAAAAATCGAATGTAGGGCGAGACAAAATCATGAAAGTGGTCGAACACCGCGAGCAGCTCAATCAATGGTCGTATCCGCATGAGGTCGATGTATATATCAAGGCCACCGAACAACGTGAAAACACAGCAAATCCCAAAAAAGAAAACGCTAAAACTGATCAAGACCCTACAGAAAATCTGAACAAAGAACCGGAGTGGCTCAAAAATTTGCAACTTGTAGAAGTGGAACTCCACCGCTCCTATGCACCGCCAAATCAAGTTAAAGAAATCCGCAACGCCTATAAAGCCCTAGGCGATGTTTCACAATTATATTATACGACCACGGTTAAATCAAATTTTAACTTCTTTGAAAACCTCCTGCACCTCGACGACCTTCACCAAACACCCGTGAGCTCTCCGATTTCTGCTCCTGGAATTATAGCCTACAAGTATAAATTAGAAGAGAAGTACGAGGAAAATGGCTACCAAATTTCAAAAATAAAAATTAGCCCACGCAACACGGCTACCTCTACATTAGAAGGTTATATTTGGGTAATAGACTCTCTTTGGTTGGTCCAAAAAATAGACCTCACCATGAACAAGGGTAATTTACTCATCTACGACTACTTCCGCATCGAGCAAGATTACCATATTCAAGGAGACAGCCTTTGTGTGCTCAAAAATCAAGTGCTTACTTACGGTGTAAAATACAAAAACGAAGTGAGCCAATGTAAAACAGAAGCACGCTTCAATAATTACAACTTTGATCCCCAGTACGCCAAAAGGTATTTCAACTCAGAAGTAGCCGTCACGAAGCAGGAAGCCTATGAAAGAGACAGCTCTTATTGGGTTGAAAAGCGAGCAATTGCGCTTACCGACGAAGAAGTAAAATATATTCGCGCCAAAGACTCTATCCGAGACTACCTCAACCGCAAGGAGTATTTGGATAGCATAGATGCTGTCTTCAATAAAGTGACAGTCCTTAAAGTACTTTGGTTTGGTGTGGACCACCGCAACCGCGAACTCAAACAACAATGGACCATCGGCTCTGTGGCCTCTACAGTACAACCCATTGGTATAGGAGGCCCAAGAGTTGCACCCAGCTTTGACTATTTTAAAAAATGGAAAGATGAACGCACCCTCGATTCATACACCCGCATCACTTACGGTTTTTTAAATGGCGATTGGAAAGGAGACACCTGGTGGAAATACCGCTTTGACCCCTTTCATTTTGGTTTTCTCAGGGTAGCCTTAACGCACGACTTCGACGTCATTCGGGGTTTTGATGCCATTACCCAAATCTACAAACGAGACAACTTCTTTGAAGCTACCAAACTCAACATCAATTTAGAATACGAACTTTTCAATGGCTTTTATGCTTACGCCAATTCTCAGTATACCAAACGCCGCAGCATAGTAGGTTATGAATTTTTAGATGGGCTAGATGAAGCTTTACCGAATAACGACCCCTTAGCTTTTGACCCCTATAATGCGTACATTATCAATTTTGGTGCATCATATACGCCCAAACAACGCTACATGCGAGAACCATACAGAAAAGTGGTTTTGGGTTCGGCCTACCCTACTTTCTCTATTCATTACGAGCGCGGGTTACCCAAAATTTTCAATAGTGCTGTAGACCACGCTTACTTGCAATTGGAAATCATGCAGAACTTTAAGATTGGTACTTTGGGTACATCATCTTACCGCGCAGCAGTCGGAAAATTCTTGAGCGCGCGCGCGGTTTATGAGCCAGACTTCAAATTTCAACGCCGTAGCGACCCGATATGGTTCTCCAACCCACTCTACTCCTTTCAGGGCTTTGACACCACCTTACGCACAATCGACTACGTTATTCAGGCACATTACGTACATCACGACAACGGGGCCATCCTCAATAAATTGCCCTATTTCAAGAAGACACGCGTCGGATTGGTTGTGGGTGGAGGCGCCATGTATATTAAAGAATATAACTGGCAACATTATGAAGTGCTCGCGGGACTAGAGCGCAATTTTAAACTGAGCCGAAGACGACTCCGCATTGGTGTTTACGGTGTGCTCTCTGATGGAAACCAAATTGCGCCCACAACCGCATGGAAAATATCCTTTGCCATGCTCGACGACCGAAGCATGAAATGGAATTTCTAGGTTTTAGGGAAAAACGTTTTTTGCCGGAAAATAGCCCAAATAAGGCCAACGGAAATACAGCCATCAGCTAAGTTCCAAATAGCAGGGAATACATCTGAACCACCCAAATAAGGCAGGCCAGCAGGCCAGCGCACATTAAATTGGAACATATCTACAACGTTGCCAAACAAAAAGCCTTGATGCCTGAGTTCAACAGCATATTTAAAATGACCCGCCGAGCAAACAGCTTTATGGCCACTACCATCCAACTGATTAAACGGAACACAAGGGTCAATACTAAAAAATAAGTCGTAGAACATGGAGTCGAGGAGATTACCCGAGGCACCGGCCAATACCAACGAAACAACAATCAAGAACTCGCGTGAAGCACCCAACTTAATTTGCTTGATCATGTATCTTATGATCAAGAAGATGGCAACTATTCGAAATAAACTTAAAGAAAGTTTGGCCCACATACTGGCTCCAAAGGTTTGGCCAAAAGCCATGCCTGGGTTTTCGGTGTAGTGCAGAATCAGCCAATTACCGAGTAGTGGTCTGAATTCACCGGGGGTAAACTGGGTTTTAATGGTTAATTTGATCCATTGATCAAGGATTAACAATACAGCAACCAAAATGGCGCTGAAAACAAGTGCTTTTTTCACGCGTTATTTTTGAGCATTTTTGGCATCAATACTCATGGTGGCATGCGGAACCAAACGAAGGCGCTCTTTGGGAATAAGTAAACCCGTGACACGGCAAATACCATACGTTTTGTTTTCGATGCGCACGAGCGCAGCATTGAGGCTTTGTATAAACTTCTCTTGACGAGCTGCCAACTGGGCCACTTCTTCGCGCGATAAAGTTTCTGAACCGTCCTCCATCATGTTAAAGGTACGGCCGGTGTCGTCTGTACCGTGGTCATCTGAATGTGATAATGAGCCCTTTAAAAGATCGAAATCTTCGTGTGCTTCTTTCAATTTATTTTGAATGAGTGCTTTAAACTCTGCTAAATCTGCATCTGAGTATCGATTTTTTGGCTTATCCATGCTGTGTTGTTTTCAAAAATTGGAAAGCAAATATATTATTTTTTAGGTTTTACACAAGATTAAAAGCGCGGAATTAACAAGAACTTATCATGTTTTAAACAAATGTCCATACTTATTCACATGAAGGAGCACGGGTATTGCATTAATGGTAAATTTGAACATGCTCAGATTGTTTTTAGACAACCGTGTTTGGGTTCTGCTCCTACTACCGGTTATTCTTGCATTATACCTTTTTAGCTATTTTCTTGGGTACCCGGCTCCTTTTGGACGCTTGAACCACGATACCCAATTACTCCCCTATTTAGCCAATTTATCAATGGCTCATGTATTTGCTCATTTTTTGATGTTGCTGCTCAATGCAATTACCCTCAATTGGGTATTCAATAGCAGGGAGTTCCTTGAAAAGAACACCTTTATTGTAAGTTTAAACTACCTAATCTTTGCGAGTTTTTTTCACACATGGGGAGCACCCAGTTGGCTTTTTGTTGCGCACCTATGCTGCATACTTGGTGTTGGTCTCTTTTTTGGCGTCAAGCCCCAAATGAACTCCAAAAAACAAGCATTTAATGCCAGTTTTGTTTTTGGTATAAGCGTTTTGTTTGCGCCTGAATATATTGTATTACTCCCATTGTTATTACTCATGTTTACTGTAATAAGAGGGTTTTACTTCCGTGAAATCCTATTGATTATCATCGGCTTTCTCATGCCAATTGTTGGCGTAATAAGTTATTACTACCTCAGCGAGCAAGATTTAAACTTGGCTTTTCTTCCAAAACTTACCCGCTATTCAGCCAATTGGCAAGAGTACCTTCAAATCGGTATCTTGTTAGTGATCTTTATTTTTAGTATGCTTGGCTTGCGCGCAAGACTACTCAAAGCTTCTCTAAAACTCAAAAAACAAACACAAATCCTTACGCTATTTTCATTTTTTATATTTCTTTTAGGACTTGGAGCCTTTTTTCTCGATGGTCAAATTAGTCTTCTAAGTCTGGTCATTCTTCCGTTTTCATTCTATTTTTCTTATGCGCTGCTGAGCAGCAGTTTGGGGATAAGTTCCCATTTATTCTTTTATATATTATTTATCTTCTCTTTGCTAAAATTCATTCTTTTTACTATTTGAGCCTAGACTTTTACTAACTTTGAACTATCTTAAAAACTAAAAATGAAATTTGGCGTTGTTACCTTTCCAGGATCCAATTGTGACCAAGACATGGTCTATGTGCTCAAAGAATTAATGGGGCAAGAAGTTGTCGAGCTTTGGCACAAAGACACCGATCTCAAAGGGGCTGATTTCATCGTACTGCCTGGTGGTTTCTCCTACGGAGACTACCTGCGCTCAGGTGCCATTGCCAAATTTTCTCCTATCATGGAGTCTGTTATTGCCCACGCCAACACCGGAGGTTACGTCATGGGCATCTGTAATGGTTTTCAAATATTAACTGAATCAGGGCTCTTAGAAGGCGCTTTACTTCACAACGACACCCAAAAGTTCATTTGTAAAAACGTTTTTTTAAAGCCTGTAAGCAAAAGTGCAGCACCATCTCAAGACCTCAATACAAACCAAGCTTATCAAATTCCGATTGCACACGGCGAAGGTCGATTTTATGCCGACGACGCAACCATTGCCTCATTGCAAGCCAATGACCAAATTTTATTCACTTACTGCGCTGCCGATGGTAGCCAAGACCTCAGCAGCAATCCAAACGGCTCGTTGTTACACATTGCTGGCATCACCAACCGCAATAAAAACGTTTTTGGCATGATGCCACACCCAGAGCGCGCAGCCGATAAACACCTTCAAAACCTTGATGGCTTGCGTATTTTTGAATCCATTTTAGCGCATTGTTCATGAGAGTTCTTTTACTCGGATCCGGCGGCCGCGAACACGCCATTGCCTGGAAAATTTCACAAAGTTCTATACTAGACGAGCTTTTCATTGCACCCGGAAATGCCGGAACCAAAAAACACGGTAAAAACCTCGACCTCAAACTCAACGATTTCGAAGCTATCAAACAAGCAGTGCTTCAGTATGCCATTGACATGGTGGTGGTTGGCCCTGAAGAACCGCTCGTTTTAGGTATATACGATTACTTTCAACAAGATTCAGCACTCAGAAATGTTGCAGTCATAGGCCCAAGCAAAGAGGGTGCTCAACTAGAGGGCAGTAAAGACTTTGCGAAAGCGTTTATGTCAAGACACCGCATTCCAACAGCCAAATACGGCACTTTTGAAGCAAAAACATTAACCGAAGGCTTGCGTTTTTTAGACGCCATGAAAGGCCCCTATGTACTAAAAGCCGACGGCTTAGCAGCAGGCAAAGGCGTTTTAATCATCGATGAACTCGACCAAGCCAAACGCGAACTCGAAGAAATGTTAGTTGGTGCTAAATTTGGTCAGGCAAGTGCCAAAGTAGTAATCGAACAATTTTTGGACGGGATCGAACTCTCCGTTTTTGCCATTACTGATGGTGAATCTTTTAAACTTTTGCCAGAAGCCAAAGACTACAAACGCATCGGAGAAGGCGACACCGGCCTAAATACAGGCGGAATGGGCGCTATTTCTCCAGTGCCCTTTGCAGATGCTGCCTTCATGGACAAAGTACTCAATCGGGTAGTGATTCCAACAATTAAAGGACTCAAATCTGAAAAAATCACTTATAACGGTTTTGTATTCTTCGGTCTTATTAGTGTCAAAGGAGATCCATATGTCATCGAATACAACTGCCGTATGGGAGATCCAGAAACAGAGGTCGTTATGCCACGAATCAAAAGCGATATTCTCGATCTTTTCGAAGGAGTAGCAACCCACACCTTGTCTGAACGCGATATCCAATTTCACGATAAAAGTGCAGCCACTGTCATGATGGTAGCTGGTGGTTATCCAGGAGCATATGAAAAAGGTAAAACGATTTATGGGCTCAATAGTATTACCGAAAGTTTGGTTTTTCATGCCGGTACGCTTCCGGACGGCCCCTCTGTAGTCTCCAATGGTGGACGCGTTTTGGCGGTTACCTCCTACGGTAAAAACCTCGAAAGTGCCTTAGAACGCAGCTATGATACCATCTCAAAAATTTCCTTTGAAGATGCCTATTTTCGAAAAGATATTGGAAAAGATGTGCTCCAAAAATAAGCAAAATGGATTTTAACCTTGTGCTGATTCTCTGGGCTTTAGTCTGCTCAGCATTCTTTTCAGCTATGGAATTGGCCTATATCTCTGCCAATCGCTTGCGCATAGAAGTTGTAAAGTCCAACAGTACCTTACAAGCCAAAATCCTAAGAATCATTTACCGAAAGGAAAGTAACATGATTGCACTATTGCTTATGGGTAACAATATTGCACTCGTCGTTTACGGTATTGCCGCCGGTGCTACACTCAGCCCAATACTGGCTCAAATGGGTCTTGAAGATCAAAATATATTACTCATCGCTCAGACGATTATATCAACCCTTTTAGTGCTGGTTACCGCAGAATTTTTACCCAAAGCACTCGTGCAACTCAATCCAAATAAAGCACTCGATCTCGGTTTGTACCCGCTGTTCATTTTATATATTCTACTTTTTATTCCTTCGCAGCTCGTTTTGCTGATGAGCGCCGGATTTTTAAAAATTTTTGGCGTAGAAAAGGAACAACAGCGCGTATTTTCTAAAGTTGACCTCGAAAATTATGTAGATGAACTAAGTGCCAACCTAACCGACGAAGAAGAGCTCGGAAACGACATGCTATTATTGCGCAATGCCCTTGACTTTTCTAATGTCAAAGCCCGAGACTGCATGATTCCCAGGCCGGAAATTATCGCTGTTGACATCCAAGACCCAATTGAGGACGCCAAAAGCCTCATGACCACCAAAGGTTTGTCCAAACTTATTATTTACCGCGACGATATCGATAATATTATTGGTTATATCCATTCTTTTGATTTATTCAAAAGGCCCGCTTCCATTAAGCAAATTTTAAAGCCTATTTCTTTTGTTCCCACGGTAATGAGCGGCAAAGAATTACTCGAAAAATTTACCAATCAAGTAGGCAATTTTGCAGTCGTCACGGATGAATACGGCGGTACTGCGGGCATCATCACCTTAGAAGATGTCATCGAAGAAATCTTCGGAGAAATTCAAGACGAACACGACAAAGAAGCACTCACTGAACAACAAATTTCAACCAATGAATACTTATTCTCTGCACGAATAGACATCGACTACCTCAATGAAGCCTATGACTTCAAGCTCAAAGAATCTGATTCCTATGATACGCTTGCAGGGCTTATACTAGAGCAGCTCGAAAGATTGCCTGCCGAAGGCGATGAAGTTCAAGTGGATAACCACACCCTCATTGTAGAAAAAATGAGTGAACGAAAAATTGAAACGGTCCGTTTTTTCTATGTTGAAAATTGATAAGCTTCCGCTCTTGAATGACTACGATGCGATCATTTTTGATATGGATGGCGTTTTAATCGATTCCGAACCACTCTGGAAAATTGCCATGGAATTTGTTTTTGGGCAATATGGCTCTACCCTAACCCATCAGGATTTTCAAAAAACGGTTGGGCTGCGCATCGATGAAGTAATTGCGTTTTGGAATATCCAAGAAAATTGGGGGCTTTCAGACCTCAAAAATGTAGAAAATCAAATTATTGATAAACTGATTTCACTCATTGAGTTAGATCCAAAACCACTACCAGGTGTTTTAGATACCCTACAATTTTTAAAAGAAAGTGGCAAAAAAATTGGCCTCGCAACCTCTTCATCTCAACGGTTGATCACGACAGTTCTGCGCGCACTGCACATTGAATCCTACTTTGATTTTGCGTATTCGGCCGAATTCGAAACCTACGGAAAACCGCATCCAGGCGTGTATATAAAAGTTGCGGCCCATATAGCTGTTCCAACGCAAAGGTGTTTGGTTATAGAAGACTCACTGAATGGCATCATTGCTGGGCTTGCCGCTCAAATGAAAGTATGCTGTATCCCAGAAAAAACACACTTTCCAAATCCGAAACTTACTGTTGCGCACTTCCAATTCACCGACCTTCACCAATTACTTGCTACTTGGCGTTAACTCAGCCCATTCAAATTGTTATTTTTGTAAGTAATGGAAGATTCATTCGACTACAGAGAAGAGGCTAACGTTCCTAACGAACAAGAACTTGATAAGGTCTTGCGTCCAAAATCATTACGAGATTTTGCCGGGCAGCCTGCAGTAGTAGAAAATTTAGAAGTCTTTGTACAAGCAGCACAGTTGCGAAAAGAACCCCTAGATCACGTTTTACTGCACGGTCCTCCGGGCCTGGGTAAAACCACACTTGCTAACATCATTGCCAACGAACTTGGCGTCGGATTCAAAATCACCTCAGGCCCCGTCCTAGACAAAGCTGGGGACCTCGCTGGCTTGCTAACTAACCTGGCCGAAGGTGATGTCTTATTTATTGACGAAATACATCGCTTAAGTCCAGTCATTGAAGAATATCTATATTCGGCCATGGAAGACTACGTGATCGATATCATGCTCGATTCCGGGGCCAATGCGCGCAGTATTCAAATTAACCTCAATCCATTTACACTCATTGGGGCTACCACGCGCTCTGGCTTGCTCACCTCTCCGCTGCGCGCCCGCTTTGGAATCAATGCCCGTCTTGAATACTACGATTCCAAGACCCTCACCTCTATCGTTGAACGCTCGGCTTCTTTACTCCATATTGGTATTGAGGAGAGCGCCGCCTACAAAATTGCAAGTCGCAGCCGTGGCACCCCGCGTATTGCCAATGCTTTACTCAGACGCGTTCGAGATTTTGCACAAATCAAAGGTTCAGGCCATATCGACGACGACATCACCGAAATTGCGCTCAAAGCGCTCAATGTAGACGCCAACGGCCTCGACGAAATGGACATTCGCATCTTAAAAGTACTCATCGATAAATTCAATGGCGGGCCCGTTGGGCTCACCACCATAGCAACTGCTATCGGCGAGAACGCTGGTACTTTAGAGGAAGTATATGAACCCTTTCTAATCCAAGAAGGTTTTTTAATGCGCACACCACGTGGGCGAAAAGCCACCGAAAAAAGCTACAAGCACCTCGGTAAAGACCTCGGTTGGGCCCAAGGTGGTTTATTCTGACATGAAACACGACGCCTACAAAGCACTGATCACGAACGCAGCAAAGTCGCTCGGCTTTTTCCACGTAGGCTTTTCAAAGGCTGGCTTTCTTGAAGAAGAGGCTACTCGGCTCGAGCATTGGCTTCAGCAAAATTACCATGGTAAAATGGCCTACATGGCCAATCATTTCGACAAGCGCTTGGATCCCCGCTTACTTGAGCCCGGAACGCAAACCATCATCTCCCTGTTGCTCAATTATTACCCTGAAAAAACGCAACAAGACCCAAGTGCACCTCAGATCGCCAAATATGCATACGGCAAGGACTACCACTACGTCATCAAAGACAAATTAAAGGAATTGCTACACACGCTTCGTGAACAAATTGGAGATATACAAGGAAGGGCGTTTGTCGATTCAGCACCCGTAATGGATAAGGCATGGGCCAAAAAAGCCGGTCTTGGCTGGATTGGCAAGAGTACCAACCTGATCCATCCAAAAAATGGAAGTTTTTTCTTTGTTGCGGAGTTATTTGTAGACCTTGAAATTAGCCCCGACGGCCCTATCAAAGATTATTGTGGGTCTTGTACGCGTTGTATAGATGCCTGCCCAACTGATGCCTTAGCAACACCATATGTAATCGACGCTTCGAAGTGTATATCTTATCTCACCATAGAACTCAAAGATGCCGATCTGCCCTCTGCATTTAAAGGTAAAATGGAAAATTGGGCTTTCGGCTGCGATATTTGTCAAGACGTATGCCCATGGAACCGTTTCTCGAAGGTTCAAAAAGAGCAAGCGTTGGAGCCGCATCCCGAATTTTTAGATTTAACGTCCTCAGAATGGGAGTCTATGACAGAGGAATCCTTTCAAATGCTCTTTGGCAAGAGTGCGCTTAAAAGAACCAAGTATACTGGTCTAAAAAGAAATATTCAGTTTTTAAAAAAGGACTATTAAGCGTTATTTGAAAACCCTTAGTGCTTACCTTTGTTAGATACTGAAAAGTAAAATGCAGTAAACAAATATGACACAAAATAGAGAGGCCATCATTATAGGCGCAGGATTAGTTGGTTCACTTTGGGCGGTTTATTTAGCCAAGGCTGGCTACAAAGTCACCATCTTTGAACGCCGAACCGACATTCGTAAAGCCGAAATTAGTGCAGGAAAATCAATTAATTTATCGCTCTCTGTTCGCGGCTGGACCGCCCTAGATGCGGTAGGTGTGGGCGATGAAATTCGCAAAATTGCCATTCCAATGAATGGTCGCATGATGCACGACCTCAATGGCAAACTCACCTATCAACAATATGGAGAGGATGGTCAAGCCATCTACTCAGTCTCGAGAGGAAGTGTTAATGCCAAAATGATGGATATCGCCGAAACGTATGGCAAGGCCACCATCCATTACCAAACCGAATGCCTAAGAGTAGATTTAAAAAACGCCGTTGCCTATTTGCGCAACACACAAAGTGGCGAAACCTTTGAGGCGAAAGCCGATGTTATTTTTGCAGCCGATGGTGCATTTAGTGCGGTGCGCTATAACTCCATGCAAAAACTCGATCGTTTTCAGTACAGTCAACATTACATTGCCGATGGCTACCGAGAAATCCTGCTTCCTGCTTTACCAGACGGCAGCTATCCCATGGATAAAAACGCACTGCACATTTGGCCCCGTGGCCGCTTCATGATGATTGCCTTAGCCAATGAAGACGGCTCTTTTACTTGCACGCTTTTCATGCCACACGAAAACCACGAGTTTGCTTTTGACAAACTTCACAGTAAAGCTGACGTCGATCGTTTTTTCAGGACTATTTTCCCTGACTTCCACGATATGATGCCCGATATCGCTGATAAATGGGAAGACCACCCACTTTCCAATCTTGCCATTGTTCGTTGTTACCCTTGGGCCTCAGGTAAAGTAGGTTTAATGGGCGATGCCGCGCACGCAACCGTTCCATTTTATGGCCAAGGCATGAATGCTGGTTTTGAAGACTGCCGCATACTCAATGACTTAATGCTCAAGCACAACCACGACTGGGATACCATTTGGGCAGAATACAGCCCCCTACGCAAACCAAATGGTGACGCATTACAAGACCTTTCCCTGGAAAACTACATCGAAATGCGCGATCTCGTCGCTGATCCGTCTTTCTTGTTACGCAAGAAAATCGAAGCCAAATTCAGCAAATTGTATCCAAATAAATGGTTGCCGTTATATAGCCAAGTTACATTTAGCAACATCCCTTATTCGATCGCTTACGAACAAGGCAAAAAACAACGCCTCATTATGGACGAAATCATGGCACAACCCGCTATTGAAACCAACTGGGACAGTCCAAAGGTAATGGAGGCTATACTTGATCAATGTCGTTTATTTAATTTCCAAACATGAGAATACTCCTACTCTTTTTATGTAGCACCCCAATCATGTGGGCCCAGGGGGGCTTTGAAAAATCAAAGAAACAAGGAAATGACTACCTACAAGTCAGGAACCACGGTTACCAATTTTCTCTGGGGCCTACTTATTCGTTTGTGAATCAGCCTCTCCAAGGAGACTTTCTCGTAAACCAAGTAGACCGCGGAAATTATTCCCTTACTCCGGAGGCAAAACTCGGCTTTTATGCTGAATTCGGTCTAGCACATTTTCCGAAATGGAAAGGAACACCCATTAAAGCACTCGGCAAAAGCAGAGTTATGGACTATTTTGATTGGGGAATTGGCTACCGTCAAATCAATGGTCTAGAAACAACGCTTCTAGAAATCCAAGACGCCAACAGTAGCAATTATAGTATAACCTCGGGAGAAGGCCAAATGCGCACGGGCTATCTCTACGGAAGTATTCGAGCGCACTCGCTAATCTATTTTGGTAAAAAAGTGGTGGTCAAAGTGCGCAAGCATTTTCTAGACCAAAGTTTAGGTCTCAATTACGACTTACAAGTTCGTGCAGACACCCTTGGCTACCAAAATTTACTTGCAGCGCATCCTGTTGGGCAGTTATACCAACCGAATTTAGCTGCAGGTATGCTACAATTCAATTACCAAATTGGCATTGGTATTCGTTTAAACAAAGCCTGGATTCTCATACCTGGGGTTTCCTTACCTATTGTAACACTCACCCCTTGGCAAGGCTTTAATGCGAATATTCATTGGTTCAGTTCCACTTATTGGCCTGTCCAAGCGCAGTTTAAAGTCATTAAATTATTTGAAGCACCAACCAAGTGCGGTGTATACAGCACCCCTGAAGACAGAGATATGGAAAAACAATACCGAATGGACAACTAAGCAGGCGCTTATGAAATCCAAACAGGTATCACTTTTTTAGGCAGTCTTTTTCGGAGTCTTTTGAGCACAGAATCACGGTCTGAGACATTGCCGCAACGCAAAACTTGTCGAGAAATTAGCTGTCCGCCACGATAAATAGAAAACTCAAAAGAAACCGAAGTTGCCTCCTCTCTATAAATCTGATAAATGCTTGTTGTTTCGAGTAATTCAGCCAAAGTTTGGGTGTCCTCGCTGGCTTTAAAATTTCGGTCATAACCGCGAACATTCACTACTAAGTAGGTATCAAAGCCTTTTTGAAGCAAAATTTGCTGAATGGAGTCGTTCAATAAATGCTGTGGGTCTTCACCTTGTTTCAAAACGTTCATTAAGGGAAGTGCTTTGATTTGATATCCTTTGAGGATATCTGTCATAAGGGCCTGCATGGCGTAGCGGTCTTCTTCTTTATCAAATTGGGTAATGACAAGCGCGTTGTTGAGCTTGATTCCTTGTGCATAGCCTACATTTGAAAGAATAGCCAAACTAATAAAAAACAAATACTTCATGTGCTAAGTTAAAAAACTTCAGAAGCAATTTGCTTCACTGAGGTAGAATTAGACATTGTGTAGTAATGAATACAAGGGGCGCCTGCTGCTTTGAGTTCTTTGGACTGAGCAATTCCCCATTCGATTCCGAGCGCTTCTACTTGAGCATTGCTTTTACATTTTAATAGCTCTTTGGATAGCGCAATTGGATAGTCGATATGAAAAAACTTTGGAAGAAAACTGATGTGAGCTAAAGTTTTGATCGGCTTGAGGCCCGGTATGATTGGGACAGTGATACCCGCTGCTCGGCAAGCTGCCACAAAATCAAAATATTTTTGATTATCAAAAAACATTTGCGTAACCAAGTAAGTTGCACCGGCATCGACCTTTGCTTTTAGGTAGTGAAGGTCGGTTTCTAGATTCATAGCCTCAAAATGTTTTTCTGGGTAGGCTGCCGCACCAATACAGAAATGCGTAGGGTCTTGGCCCTGCCCTTCAGTAAAATAAGCGCCTGTATTCATTTGATGGACTTGCTCGATAAGCTCTACAGCATAGGCATGGCCTTCAGGATGCGGTCTAAAACTCGCTTCTGACTTAACGGCGTCACCGCGTAAGGCGAGTACGTTGTCAATACCTAAAAAATGGAGGTCAATGAGGGCGTTTTCAGTTTCTTCTTTACTGAATCCGCCACATATGAGGTGAGGAATGGCGTCTACGTCGTATTTATGCATAATTGCCGCACAAATACCTACTGTTCCGGGGCGTTTACGCACCGCCTTTTTTTCTAAAAGACCGTGTTCGCGCTCAATATATACAAATTCTTCTCGGTGATACGTCACATTGATGAACTTAGGTTTGAACTCCATAAGTGGATCAATCCCATCGTAAATTGAAGCAATGCTTTTGCCCTTTAGTGGGGGTAAAATTTCAAAAGAAAATAGTGTGTTCTCAGCGGCTGCTAGGTGATCCGTAACTTTCATAGCTTGAATTAGGGTACAAAGATAAGTGATTGCTCAACAATAATTAATGCTACAGACGCTCCAAAGCAGAAATAATAACTTGTGAGGCAAAATCCCAATCTTTTTGTTCCAAATTAAGCGGAGGAGAGAGTCTAAAACTGTGCGGATGAGACAAGAACCAAAAGGTTATTAACCCTTGTTCTAGACAATAGTTCACTACCTTATCAACCTCTGCAGCACTCGCAAGATCAAATGCAAACATGGCACCAACCCTTCTGTGCTCCCTTACTGCCGGATGCGCCGAAATTTGAGCAGCAAAGGCAGCCGCGCGCTCCTCTAATTGCACCCAGTTGATTTCGGTGCGCAAAACCTCAATGGTTGCAGCTGCAGCAGCGCACACCATTGGGTGACCACCAAAGGTGGTGATGTGCCCGAGCATGGGTGCATGCGTAAATTGGTTTAAGTACTTCTGAGGAGCTACGAGTGTACCAATGGGCATGCCTCCACCAAGCGCCTTTCCGAGCGTGAGTATGTCTGGTATAACACCAAACTGTTCAAATGCAAACATGCTGCCGGTGCGGCCCATACCGCACTGAATTTCATCGAGTATGAGCAAGGCGCCAACTTCTGTACAGCGCGCGCGCAGCGCCTGTAAAAAGGCTGCTGAAGGCCGCCGCACGCCGGCATCGCCCTGAACGGTCTCGATAATCACCCCTGCTGTACGCGCCGTGATCTGGGCCAGTTCTGCTATTTCGTTGTGCGATAAAAAGCGAACATCTGGTAACAGCGGCCTAAATGCAATTTTCTTGATTTCATTGGCCGACACGCTCATTGCTCCGTGGGTGCTTCCGTGATAACTCCCTTTAAACGCTATCAGTTCTGTCCGTCCGGTAACGCGTTTGGCCAACTTAAGGGCTGCTTCAATAGCTTCTGTGCCCGAATTCACCACATAAACGCCATCTAAGGTGGCGGGCAAAACAGAAAGGAGTTCACGGACCAATGCTTGCTGCGCATCTTGTATAAACTCACCGTAGACCATTACATGCAAGTGTTTTTGTAGTTGAGCTGTAAGCGCAGCTAGCACTTTAGGATGCCGATGCCCAATATTATTAACGGCAACACCCGCTATCATATCTAGGTAAGACTTACCGTTTTTAGCGTAAATATAAGCTCCCTCTGCGCGATCTACTTCAATCAAAAAAGGGAAAGGATTTGTTTGCCCCAAATGATCGATAAAAAATTGCCTTTCGTTGGTCATTTTTTGAGTTGCAAAAGCGGTAAAATAGGTTTCCCGATCATAGAGCCAGGCCGCTGAAGATTCAGTAAATGAACAAGCGTGGCTGAAATATCAGTAATTTGAATAGGCTCATACAAAGAAAGACCCTGTGGAATGCCTTTACCATACCACAACAGAGGTACATGGGTATCATAATTAAAAGCAGAACCGTGAGAGGTTCCTTGATGTGCTTTCGGTTCATCGTGGTCTTTAGCTAAATAGCCAGGCTGCAACAAGAAAATTACTTCTCCGCTTCTTTGTGCATCATAACCATTGCGCAGGAGTTCACCCCAGTAGTCTGTAGTTGCAGATCCCGAACGCAATTGGGAGCGGATGAGAACAGTCTTTACCTCGGGCCATTTGCGCAGCTCAGAAGCAGCAAATTCAGCAACCTCATCGAGATCGAGATGCAATGAATCTATTTTCTTCAAATTGAGGTAAATATTTTGGTTGATTTCATGCTCGAGAAGGTCTGCATTATATTTCATAATGAAATCGTCCCGGAGTACTTGTAGGCGCTCTTGCATAAAGAAATAACCACCAGGCATTTTCATTTTTACGAGCATCTCAGGAACCGGAACTACAGCGTGGTCTGCAGTTAAAAAGAGAATAAAGCCTTCTTTTCCGTAACGGGTCTCTAAACTCGCAAATAAACGTTGTAAATCGCGGTCTAGGCGGGCATACATATCCTCGAGCTCCCTAGAAAAAGGACCAAATGCATGGCCTGCGATGTCAGGTGTAGAATAGGATAGACACAAGAAGTCTGTAAATTGATCTTGACCTAAATTTTCTTGTTCTAGCGCCTGAATAGCAAAATCTGTGAGTACTTCGTTGGCTTGAGGTGAAATGGCAAACAATGATGTTGCCTGCGCCCCAGCAGCAATCATAGCTGGAAAATCATAAGGAAAAGTAGCCGTAGTTTTGCCAGTCAGGATTACCTCATAAGGGCTCGCATCGGTCATTAGATAAGTACTTTCTGGCAACAACAAGCGCCATGTGCGCAAATCTTTAGCTGGATCGAATTTAGCATTAAAACGCGCTACCCAACTTGGCAAGGCATCTTTGTAAAAAGTACTTGTTACAAAATCACCTGATTTGTAATCGAACCAATAACTGCCGTCAGAAAGATGCCCTCCGGGTAAAATAGCGCTGCGGTCTTTAATGGAAAGTGAAATAACTTTTGATTTTGGCGATGCCAATTTGAGCTGGTCTGTAATGGTATAAGTAAGCAGATTCATTGGGGCTGCTTGCCCACCACTTAGGCTGCCAACCGTTTGGTAGCGCTCATCTGAGACGCTGGTCACCAATTTTTGAAGGTCTCGGTTATACCAATCATTACCTACAATTCCGTGATTGGATGGCGTTGTTCCGGTGTAAATGGAGGCGTGCCCGGGTGCAGTATAGGTGGGTACATAATTGTATTGGGTATTGCGACAATTCGTGCCCTTTGTTAACAACCTATTAAAACCACCTGAGGTGTAAAGATGCGCAAAGCGATAGAGGTAGTCATAGCACATTTGATCTACAACGATACCCACGATGATTTTGGGCTCTTTATTTGTTTGCGCAAATGCACCAAACAGATTCGAAAGCAAAAGGCTGAGTAGGAGTGTTTTTTTCATATGTCAAAATTACGCATTCTATTTTGGCTACACCAAGCAACTTTCTGTTGAATTTGACGTCTTAAACAAAACTAAACTTTGTTTATGAAACATTTTTTACCCTTTCTTTTCCTCGCATTTAATTTAGTGCAATCCAAACATGTAAGTGCACAATTTGTTGTCAATGTTATTACCCAAGATTGCAGCGGGCCGTCAGTGTGCGATGGTTATGCCCTCATTGACTCATCAAACACGGTGAATTTCACGTCTGTTCTATGGTACATGAACGGCACGCTTCTTCAAAATGGGGGCAATGCCATTTTTAATCTATGCCCGGGTAATTACACAGTAAGTGCTACAGGTTTTGGTGTAACACTCACCTCTCCTTTTACCATCGGGACCACCTCTCCTAATCCTTGTGCAGGTTTTTATCCTACCGTTACCGTTACCGATTGCAGTGCGCCTGCTGCTTGTGATGGAGCCATAACAATTTCTTGTACAACATGCGCTCCTTTTAGTGTGCTATGGAGCCAAGGATCAACAACCTATACAATTAATAATTTATGCGAAGGCACCTATGCTGCTATTGTAACAGATAGCAATGGTTGTACGTTCAATACCACCCAATTTGTTGGCTTCAACGGAGGTGGAAACATTGACAGTATCAACGTCATTGGGAACTTGTCTACTGGTGCTAATATAACGGGCACTTTAATTTCAAGCTGGATTTACAATTGCGACATCGAAATGTCTATGCTCGATACCGCCTATATGGTTTCTGCTACCTTTGGCAATAATCCTAGTAATCAGGATAGTTTGTACACCGTTTGGTACTTAGCCGATACAACTGGTGCCTACACTTACATCAATTACGCTTTCTATGCACCTTTTGCAACTGGTACTTACAATTTAGTATTGCAAGTCTACTGCCCAATTAAATCTACACCGATTTACTATAACATCATTACGCAATTTGACGTTCAAAGTGCTGGACTTGGTTCTGCAGCACCTGTAGCGTTAAAACTCTCCCCAAACCCAGTTCAAGATATCCTATCTATTCAAGGTATTAACTCTGGAAAATATAAAATCTTTAACGCTGCTGGCCAATGTATACAAAGTGGTCACTTTAATAATCAAATAGAAGTGAGCCAATTGACAAACGGCACCTACTTTTTAAACATAGGTACTGTAGTATTACCATTCATTAAATTGCATCAATAAGCGTTGAGAAAATCAAACGCTCTCCAAGAAAAAGGGGCCGCTTGCGCGGCCCCTTTTTTTGTATCTTAAATTTTCAGGTTAACCCTTACCAGATTTCACAGCAGGTGCACTAGGCTTTGGCGCAACTGGAGTACTTGGTTTTGGTGCTGTTGGTGGTGGTGTATTTGTTCTAGAAGGTGTTGGAGCAGGTGCACTTGGTCTTGGCTCTCTTTCACGGGTTGGGGTTGGGCGCGGTGCCGGACTTACTTCAGGCTCGCGAGGCGCCCTAATGACCGTTGGTTCTTTTGGTTGAAATGGTTTTGTTTCTTTGCTCTCAACCGATGGTTTGCTTGGTGTACCAGAAGGCTTTCCCGAGATAGTTTCTGGTCTGTTTGGGTATTTGCCTTCAGAAAAAGAATGGTTATTGTTGTTTAAGGCTGGTCTTGGTACTTTATTGAGTACGGTTGAGCCAGGTGTTGGAACGTTTGGTGTAGGCGGCACGTTAGGTGCAATATTTAAATATCCTTGATCGAAAATACAGCCCCCCATTTCATCTGCCGGAACACCCATTTGCAAGCAGCGCTGACGCGCATTTTCACGGCTTTGCGGATTCATTTGACTTAAATTCATGTATACACGTGGAAAACTGCGATCTGTGTATGATGCTGTGGTCATGCCAGCGTTGTAGTCAAAGAGCGTATTGCGGTCAGTGAGGCGCCAGTCTTCAGCGAAGTCTTTGGCCATGTATGCCTGAAATTCTTGCTCGGCCAATTGATTCATCTGATTGGCTTCACGGCTATCTATGGCATAAGCTGATGCAATGCTAAGGGCCGCCATATTGTTAGGTCTTGGCGTGTGCATGCGCGTGTTGAAATCGTCATCGGCAAAACCATTATTGTTACCTAAAAGACCCTCAAATTGATTGCGGTCACATTCAAAAATCCCGACAGTGACATTTACAAAACCACGCAAACCACCACCGCGCACATCGATTACGGTTGTTTCACCGGTTGGCCAGGCAATGGTATAATTTCTGCCATCCAAACGAATGACTCCTCCATGAGGCAAGTAATAGGATCTTCCTTGCAATTGAATGGGCATGCCATTGAGGCGCAGCGGCATTTGCATACCATCTGGCTTGTCTGAGGCATAAAAACAAAGGCGGTCTCCGGCAACATTCATCGCAACCGCTTCATTCAAAGAAAAATTGGCGTCTTGAGCGCGCTGTCTGGTTTGCACTTCAAAAGCACCATTGGTAGATTTAGCCAAAACGAATTCGCCAACGGTCTGAAAAGAATAAGCAGCTCGGTCAAAAGACTTAAGGTGAGGATCGCCGTAGGAGCGGCCATAGGTGCGCGAACAAAACGTGCGTTCTAGCATGGTAGAAAAAATAGGGTATGCGCCCGTATTATTGCCGACTACCATTCTATTTTCTTGTAAAATTTGCCTGAGATCTTGACGTTCGCGCAGCGGAATCATGCTCATCATTTCATAAGGCGTAAAATCCTCTGGGAAGGTTCTGTCCGGAATTTCTTTGCGATCAGCGAGTGCTTCTATGGATGCTGCCAACCATGGGCCACGGATGTCATCCCAGCGTTCTAGTTGTTCTTTCACAGGGGCAAAAGCCGCATTATTGTTTTGGGCAAAATAGCCGTGGAGTACAAAAAATGTACTCACAAAAAGTAGGTGTTTTTTCATGGAATAAGTATTTGTGCGGTTCACTTTACAAGATTCAGGCCAAACTCATTCATTGAACTTATAGCCGATTCCTTTGATTGTTGAAATGAAATTTTCGCCAATTTTTTCTCGGATTTTACGAATGTGAACATCGATGGTGCGGTCGCCAACGATGATGTCCGTGCCCCAAACTTTCTCTAAAATTTGCTCGCGTTTGAAGACAACATTTGGACGAGAGGCAAGGAGGGCAAGTAACTCAAATTCTTTGCGAGGTAGTTGAATTTCATTACCGCCTTTTTCGATGAGGTATTTTTCTCTATTGATATAAAATGTCTTGCTAACGGGCTCTATTTTTTTTTGGTGCTCACTGCGTCTGAGCATTGCTTGGATGCGAGAGAGCAAAACTTTTGTTTTGATAGGTTTGGCGATATAGTCGTCCGCGCCTGCATCCAGACCTGCTATTTGGCTGTAATCTTCGCTTCTTGCGGTCAAAAAGCAAATAAGTATATCTTGATAGTTCGGATCTGCTTTGATGCGCTCGCAAACTTCGATGCCATCTAATTGGGGCATCATGACATCGAGCAAAATAAGGTCTGGTTTCTCTACTTTAATGTAGTCCAAACAAGAATTGCCATCGGCAACCGCATGAACTTTATATCCCTCTTTTTGAAGGTTGTAAAGCAAAAGGGTGCGGATGTCTTCTTCGTCGTCGACAATAAGTAGGTGTGCTGATTTCATCTTAGTAAAATTAGGCATTCTAAATTTGGCAAAAGGAGCGCTCTATTTTTTTTTATGAATAATTTAACAAAACAACGTAACCATATATTAAAAAAGCGCTTAACTTTGTAGAACTAGTAGTAGGTTTAGGTTAATAGTCAGGAGCTTTGGTTTACCAAAGCTCTTGGCTTTTATAGACGCTCATGAAAATCAAAATCCTCATGGTAGAAGACGATATCAATCTCGGTATCGTTGTTTCAGATCAGCTTAGAGCCGATGGATATGCAGTTTCCCTCTGCGAGAACGGAGCCGAAGCCTTGCGTCGCTTCCAAGAGGAGCTTTATCATCTTTGCATATTTGACGTCATGTTACCTGTTAAGGATGGGTTTACGCTTGCCAAAGACATCCGTAAACAAAATGCAGAAATTCCGATACTTTTTCTATCAGCCCGAAGCCAAACTGAAGATAAAATCCAAGGATTCAACGCAGGTGCTGACGACTACCTTACAAAACCTTTCAGTGCTGAAGAATTACAACTTCGTGTAAGAGCGCTGCTCAAGCGCGTTAAGCTACAGGTAGATACGCAAGAACAAAAAGTCGTCCAAATTGGAAGTTATATATTCGACACCGAAAACTTCACCCTACAATCACCAAGTCAATTGCTTACCTTGACAAAAAAGGAAGCCATGATCTTGAGAACGCTCTATAAATTCAAAAACCAACTGATTCCGCGCGATGTCATTCTGAACTCCGTTTGGGGCCAAGACGACTATTTCGTGGGGCGCAGCCTAGACGTTTTTATTACCAAACTTCGCAAATACCTCAGAGAAGACGCCAGCATCCAAATCAACAACGTACATGGTGTTGGTTTTAAATTTGAGTGTAAAGAATGAGCCCATTAATTCTTCATTTAGAAACCAGCACAAAAATTTGCAGTGTTGCACTTTCTCAAGATGGTATCTTATTGGCGCACAACGATCAAACTGGAGATGGCTACATCCACGGCGAAGCACTCACCCTCATGATCGAAGCATTGCTTCAAAACACGCATAAAACACTTCCAGATCTACAGGCCATAAGTTTCAGCTCGGGGCCGGGCTCTTATACGGGTTTGCGCATTGGATTATCCACGGCCAAAGGGTTGTGCTATGCATTATCCATTCCATTAATTGCCATACCAACTCACCAAATCCTATTTCAAATGGCAATAAAATCTAGCTCAGAGGGGCCCCAAAATACAATTGCGCTTCTGGATGCGCGTCGAACTGAAGTCTACATGGAAGTATTTGACACACAAGGAAAAAGCATTCAGGACTTGCAATGTGCCCTGCTCGAACAAACGGATATCTCCAGTTTTCTTCCTGCGCTTGTAGTTGGCGATTCCAACCTCAAAGCACAAACCTATTGGACTTCAAATGAACTAATTTGGAGAAATGAAGTGTTGTCTGCGCGTTTTCAAGTTCAAATTGCGTTTCAAAAATTTCAAGCCCAACAATTTGAAGATCTAGCGTATTGCAGTCCTATTTACCTAAAAGGAGCCAACGGCGCTCTACTCTGAAGAACCCGCTCATTTCCAGCAGCATCTTTCACGCGAATTTCCAAAACGGTTCCAGCTCCAAAAGGAACCTGAAATTGAGCCTTTATTAACTTACTTTTGGCATCAAAATAAGCGGGTACCCATTTACCGTTTTGCCAACAAGAATAGGACACCAAACCTGATAAATTATCGTCGACAAGCCATGCCCATTTGCCATTATTAAGGGAATCTAATTTATTGTTGCTTTGGTGCTGAATTGTAGGGGCGACTTCATCCTTTTGAAGACCAAAAGTTCCGAGTGTTTTGGAATAAGCCACTAATTTACCTGCACTATTCGAAGTCGAAAGTGCAGCTCCATTCATTGTAATGAAGTAAGCCTTTGAAAGAACGGAATCCGTGAACTCGTAACTTAGCATTACTGGTTTTGAAAGCTGCATTTGACCAGTTCCCAGTTTTTTAAGTGTTAAATCGAGGTTTTTGCGAACGGGTTCAAAAAATGTAAAGGAATCTAATCTGATTTGCCATGCTCCTGCTTCATAGACATACGCTTTTGTTGGGAGCCAATGGCTGTCCTCAGTGTACGTAACAGTTGAAACTCCTTTGGGTCCTGGATGATAAACGATGAGCTGATGCTGCGTTTCATTTTCGTTCACATCTCTTAACATAATCGAACATGTCAGGCTATCCTTTGCATTTAAAACAAAAGCTCCGGATCCATCATAAGGGTAAATGGTTAATGGATTGTGTGCAGTTTTAAATAATTTCTGGAATTTCTTTTGACTCGTTTTTGCATAGGAATAATCTTGATGCGTATTGATGTAACGCGCGTCATTGAAGTCAATTTCATCGAGTTCAAAAGCAAAATGACCACTTTTCTCTGTCCATACCTCTGCACTAAATAAGCCTAAACTTCTACCTCCATTTGTAAAATAATCCTCCACCTGAAGCGATAGCCCCAAGCGCTGTCCTTGGCTCAAAAAACCGGGTGGCAAAACAGCTTTGTGCTGCAATTGTGTGAGCGTGACCAAATGATTTTTATTCGGGACCTCATAGCCATTGGAATCGAGTGCATAGATGCGAATTCCCTTTAAAGATGGTTGCCCAGAGTCGCTGACATGAAACCCGTGCAACAGCGGATTGAGCGCATGCTCCGTCTTGGAATCTCGGAGTTCAAAATGTAAATGAGGGCCACTAGATCCTCCTGTATTTCCAGAATAAGCAAGCAATTCTCCTTTTTTGACTATCATTCTATTTTTGGGTAATATCAAGTCGATTTCATTGCTTTGGAGTGCTGCTGAAGTATCTAAATAGAAAGATTGAATTTTTGGTGCAAACTTATTACAATGTGCATAGACAGAAGTATAGCCGTTCGGATGCGCCACATACAAAACCCACCCATAGCCAACAGAGGAGACTTTCAAGCGGGTAATATATCCATCGTGAATTGCATATATTGGTAAATTTTCACGACCGCCAGTTCGAATGTCAATCCCCATGTGAAAATGGTGTGGTCTTAAATCGCCAAATCCTGCACTTAATTCAACAGGAGACTTCATGGGCAAGGTCCAAATGGAGTCGCAGGTCAAAAATTGTCCAAAAGCAAAAGAGGAAAAAAACAGGGCTATATGTAAGAAGTACTTGTGCATCTTCAAAGCTAAGGAAGAAAAAATGGAAAATCCTTTCCAATTTTTGCATAATGTAAACGAATGCTTGTTAACTTTGTACAAAGTCACCGCTTAACATGACTGAGAACCTCAATACGCTCATAGAAGATATCCGCTCGCGCAGCTTGCAAATAGCAACGCAATTGAAAACCGAACGTGCGCAGCACGAGGTTCTTCAAACAGAGCTGCAACGTATGCAAGAACTTTACCATGCTGAACAAGCCAAGGTAACAGCACTTCAAACAGCTATTGAAGATCTCAATGTATCATTGGCGGAGGCCCAAAACAAAGTCGTAGAGGTTCCTGTTGCAACAAACAGTCGCAACACTGAGGAAATCGACGCACTTGTGAAAGAAATTGAATTCTGTATAGATAAGCTCAAGCAAGCCTAAATGAGTAAAGTAGCTCTTAAAATCAATATCGCTGGTCGCACGTATCCACTGAATGTGCCAGAAGCTGAAGCCGAAGCAGTCAATCATGCTGCCGCGGAAATCAATAAAGCTATTGACTTGCTACGCAAAAACTATGCGGTAAATGATACCCAAGATTTATTGGCTATGTCGGCACTACAATTGCTTACTAAAGCAAAAGCCGAAGCCAACCATACTGTAGCAGAGCCCAACTATGCCGATATCGAGGCGGCACTTGAAGCCCTAAGACAAGACTTGAGTACCATTCAATAACCCTCCAGTGCAGCCCTCTCCCGACTACTAAAGACAGTAGAATGGAAATAATATGGTTATTAATCGGATTACTCGGCGGCGGTGTTGTCGGTGTTATCCTACAGAAAAGCATCCTTAAAAAAGATGCGGAACGCATCATTAAAGAAGCAGAATCCAAGGCCGAGACCATCCAAAAAGAACGTGCGCTCCAAGGAAAAGAACGCTTTTTAAAGCAAAAAGAAGAACACGAAGAACTCATCAAAGACCGCGAACGACGCATGCAGTCCAACGAAGATCGCTTTCGTATCAAAGAAAAAACACTCAATCAAAAGTTAGAAGAAATTGGCCGTAAAGAAAAGGATCTCGAAAAGACCCAGTCCGATTACCAAACAAAAGCAACTACCCTAGAAGTCCGTACCCAAGAGCTCGATAAAATTCAACAAAAACAAATTACAGAGCTTTCCAAAATTGCGCAACTATCTCCAGAAGACGCCAAGCAAAGCCTAATGCAAGCGCTTACCGACGAAGCCCGAACTGCAGCCATGGCTACTATTAAAGAAATTACAGAAGATGCCAAGCTCAACGCCAACAAAGAAGCGCGCAAAATCGTCATTCAAAGTATTCAACGTGTGGCGACAGAGCAAGCCGTAGAAAATGCGGTGTCTGTATTTAACATTGAATCTGACGAGGTCAAAGGGCGCATTATTGGTCGAGAAGGCCGCAATATTCGTGCGCTAGAAGCGGCAACAGGTGTTGAAATCATCGTCGACGACACCCCAGAAGCAATTATACTTTCCTGCTTTGACCCTGTTCGTCGAGAAATCGCACGCCTGAGCTTGCACCAGTTGGTTTCGGACGGCCGTATTCACCCTGCGCGTATCGAAGAAGTAGTAGCCAAGACCCGTAAACAACTCGACGAAGAAATCGCCGAAACAGGCCGCCGGACTTGTATTGACCTTGGTATCCACGGGCTTCATCCAGAGCTCATGCGCATGGTTGGACGTATGAAATTTCGTTCCTCTTACGGGCAAAACCTTCTACAGCACTCCCGTGAGGTAGCAAATCTATGTGCCATCATGGCCGCAGAACTCGGCCTCAATGTCAAACTTGCCAAGCGCGCCGGCTTACTCCACGACATCGGTAAAGTTCCAGATGAAGAGCCAGAATTACCACACGCCATTTTGGGCATGAAGATCGCCGAAAAATTCGGGGAAAAAGGCGATGTCTTAAATGCAATTGGCGCCCACCACGACGAAATCGAAATGACTACCCTCATTTCTCCAATCGTACAAGTTTGTGATGCCATCTCCGGTGCACGCCCAGGTGCGCGCCGTGAAATCGTTGAAGCCTACATCAAGCGTATCAAAGAACTCGAAAACCTCGCGCTATCTTACGATGGTGTGGGTAGTGCTTATGCCATCCAAGCGGGTCGCGAATTGCGCGTACTAGTCGAGGCTGAAAAAGTATCGGACCAACGTGCCGAAGAACTTTCTTTCATGATTTCGCAGCGTATTCAAACCGAAATGACCTACCCAGGGCAAGTCAAAGTCACCGTCATTCGAGAAAAACGCGCTGTCAACTACGCAAAATAACACCAAATGCGCACGGACAACTTTGCCGGTCTCTTCGCAAGCCTTATTGCGGGGCCCTGTTCGGCCGAAACGCGTTCACAAGTATTAGAAACAGCGGAAGGTCTTGCAGGCCTTCCGCTTTCTTATTTTAGGGCTGGCATCTGGAAACCGAGAACACAACCAGGCGCATTTGAAGGAATTGGCGATGAAGGCCTGCCGTGGCTCCAAGAGGTTCGCACGCGCTTCGGATTCAAAATCTGCACAGAAGTAGCCACTGCCGAGCACGTTAGAGTAGCTGTTGAACACCAATTAGATATGGTTTGGATAGGGGCGCGTTCTACCGTGAATCCGTTTACAGTTCAAGAATTAGCAGAAGCCCTGCAGGGTACCGGTATCCCTATAATGGTTAAAAATCCGGTCAATCCAGACCTCAAACTATGGCTTGGGGCTATTGAAAGGCTGGAACGCCACGGCCTAATTGTCATTGGAGCTATTCACCGTGGTTTTTCAGTCTACCAAAAAACCAAATACCGCAACAATCCACATTGGCAAATTGCTATCGATTTCAAACAAGCAAGGCCCGATATTCCACTCCTTATGGACCCTTCACATATTGGTGGTAGGGCTGCGCTTATTGCGCCCCTGGCCCAACAAGCATTGGACCTACATTACGACGGGCTCATGATCGAAACGCATCGAGACCCTATAAATGCACTCACAGACGCCAAACAACAAATTAGCCCCACTACACTTACCGAACTACTCCAAAAACTAGAACCTCGCTCTAAAAGTGACCAACTACTCGCTGATATTTCAGAACTCCGAGACAAACTGAGCCTCATCGATGATGGCCTTATTGAATTACTCCAAGAGCGAATGGGACTCTCCAAACAAATTGGCTTGTTGAAACGCAATCACAATAGCCCAATTTTACAAGTACAACGCTGGGAAGAAACGCTTAAATCAACCGTCGAAAAAGCACTGCAAGCTGATATTTCTCAAGAATTTGCCGAGCAATTTATCAAAATGCTCCACGAGGAATCTATCCGGATCCAACTCGCTTTATTAAGTGACCAATCCGATGCAAGTTAACGCTCAACACTATTTTGGGCATCTGCTTGCCCCACCCTCTAAAAGCCATGGGCAGCGTCTGCTCCTATTAGCCGCACTCTCCGACGACCCTTGCCATATTGAACAACTTGGAGATGACAACGATACCCGCGCAATGGCCGCTGCAATTGCCGGCATTCAAAATCATAAAAAAACGAAAAGGCCAATATCCATTTCAGTAGGTGAGAGTGGCTTTGCATTGCGAACTTTGGCTTTTGTTGCTGCGGCATTTTTCGACTCCTATGAACTTACCGGCAAAGGAACCCTGCGCAACAGACAACATTTCGCAACGATCAATCTATTAGAACAATTAGGCCTGAGTGTCATCCAAAAGGATGGTGTACTGCCCATAACTGTGCATGGCGCTATTCATCATACCGAAATTGAAGTTGACGCAAGTGAAGGATCGCAATTTGTATCAGGTCTATTTATGTTGGCGGCTAAACACCCCGGTAACTGGAAAATCAAAATTAAAGAATTAAATAGTCGGCCCTATTTTGAAATGACCCTAGCAGCATTGCAACAATTTGGTTTTCAATATGCCTATGCTCAAGATACTTATGAATTCAATGGAAACCAAACGCTTTCTTGCGTCCGTGCGCAAGTGGAAGGTGATTGGAGCAGTGTGGCAGCACACCTCGTTGGAGCAGCCATTCAAGGCGAATTAAGTATTTCAGGTTTAAACCCGGAAAGCTTACAACCCGATAAAAACCTCCTCGGAGCAATAGACCAATTTGGCGCAAAATACGAATGGAAAGAAGGCGTTCTATTCATTTCAGAAAGTAAAGTCAAAACTTCTTTTGACTTCGACTGCACCCAGCAACCTGACCTTTTTCCTGTACTCGTCGTGTTGGCCTGCGCCGCCATTGGAACAAGCTCAATTCATGGAATTCATCGGCTTCAGAACAAAGAATCTGACCGCTTGAGCGCCATGTGCGCTGCACTTCAAAGTTGGGGAGTAGCATATCAAATTGAGGAGCAAAAGATTGATATAACTGGAAAGGGCACAATTGAGCATACAGAAATAGAAACTTTTCACGATCATCGAATCGTGATGGCGGGTTGCGTCGCAAGTCTGCTCAATGACAAAGGACAAGAACTAACAGAAGTGGACACTGTACAAAAGTCCTATCCTGATTTTATAAAAGATTTTAAGCGCCTAACGAATGCTCAGTTCTTCTGAATGATATACTGCTCAAAAGTGAGCTCAAGCTGCGCCAAGCGCTTCTTGATGTCCATTTTTTGTTCTTTAGTGGTGGTGGGCTCTTGGAGTAGTAAATTGAAGTAGTAACGAACCTTTGTTGTATCTCTTGGCATGTTCATGTCGTAAGAACTCGCCAAACTTTCGAGCAAAAGCGAACGGTTTTTGTAATTTGGAAAGCGCTCAAGTAAGGTGTCTGCGTAGGCCCTGGCCTCCAGGGGTGCGCGCAATTGCTCATAGATCATGTGCGTTTTAAAAAGACAATCTGCACTGAACGTATCTTTCGGAAAAGCCCGGCTGTAAGCCTTTAAACGATTAATGAGTTCTATTTGAGCCAAACTTGTTATTTGCGCCGCTTTTTTGGGGTCTTTTTGCAGTGTAGCTAGTGAATCTTCATAAAAAGTGATTCGGTCGCGCAACTCCGTTTTTTTAGATTGTTTTTCAGGACTGTTCTGGCAAGCTGCCAAAATCAAGATGGAAATAAAAAATAGAGAAGGGAATATTTTCATAAGTGACGATTAAATCATGCGTTGTTTTTTAGTGCCTGGGAAGCTCATTTTATAATCTACGTTGATGGCGCCTAGTGTGATATTTCCTAAACGTTTGAGCAATAATTTTTTCTTTAAAGGACTCAGGTGATCCGTAAAAAGCACCCCTTCAATATGATCGTACTCGTGCTGAATGATACGCGCTGCATAACCGTCGAAGGTCTCTTCGTGGAAATTCCAGTTTTCGTCGTAGTAGGTAATGAGCACTTGTTGCTGACGCTGCACATTTTCGCGGATACCCGGAATGGATAAGCAGCCTTCTTGAAAAGCCCACTTCACACCGCTTTCTTCCTCGATAATCGGATTAATAAAAACCTTTTTGAAGTTCTCGATTCCGGCTGCCATCGGGTCTGGTTCTTCATCTTCTTCATCGGCAAAGGGGCTTCCGTCTACAATGAAAAGTCGGATGCTCTTGCCAATTTGTGGGGCAGCCAAGCCAACACCTTTTGCATGATACATGGTTTCAAACATATCGGCAATAAGCTTTTGTAAATCTGGATAGTTTTGGTCGATTTCTTCGGCTTCTTTCTTCAAGACGGGGTCGCCATAGGCTACAATTGGTAAAATCATGCTACAAATTTAACAAGGTTTAGCTTTGGCCCAAGAATTCTTGTAAAATCATGGCGGCGGCAACCTGATCTATTAGGCCTTTGTCTTGCTTCTTTTTTTTGTGACCCATCTGCGCGATAGCCGAGCTCGCCATTTTGGAAGAAAAGCGCTCATCGAATAAGTGAATCGGTATGTTTGAAAACTTTTCTTCTAATACCGACTTTAGTAAACGAATATTTTGGGTGACATGGGAGTCCGAGCCGTCTAGACGCGTAGGGTAACCAAGTACGATTTCAGTAATTTGACGTTTGGGGATTTCTTGCTCGAGCCAATTTTCAAGGATCGAAGAATCGATGGTTTGCAGAGGACTGGCAATGATGCGATTGGGGTCGCTGATTGCCAATCCGCAGCGTTTGAGGCCAAAATCTATGCAAAGTACAACAGACATGGTTCAAAAATACGGAGTTTTGACACAGTAAAATGGTCTTTCTGCGTTGAAACAGCAAGTATCAACTAAGTATTTGTAATTTTACCTCGTGAAAATTTATTTTTTATTTGGCTTACTCGGGTTTTTGGTCATCGCATGCAACGAAAAACCAAAAGACAACAGCAAGGAAAAGACCCATGTTGTTTTCGAGCCTACATTTAAAGGCCTAGATGCCTTTTTGAACTACCAAGAAAAAATCGAGCAAAGAAAAGACCTAAAAACTTTGCAATCTCTACTTTTTACGCACAAATCTGGCTACATTCTACAATCAAAAGTTTTCTTAGGTACACACGGCGAAATTTTAAAAGCCTCCTTAGAAAGATCCGACACCAATGGTATCAAAGTAACCTCTACATTTTACTTCCTAAAAGAAGTGCTGAGTATGGTGCAAGTTGATAAGGAGAATTTACGTCTTTCAAATCTTGAACTGCACCAAACGCGTGTTTTTTACGACGCCAGTCAGCGACCCATTGCCACTTATTACCGAAAAGTGAACAATCCAAAAAATAACAGCGTGTTCCAACAAAAGCAGCTCAATGCCAAGCAACACGCCGCCATACAAAAAGACCTCAATTCGATTTCTGACATGCAAAATCAAGAGGGCGCTTTTGCACTCAATTGTCAAGGATTTGACGAAGCATTTAATAAGAAGTTTGTACAGTTTGGAAACAACAATTTTTCTACAAACTTAGCCTATGCCCCGAATGACAACCTACTATTGTCATTTCAAAAGAATCCAAATATTTATGCGCATCAAGCTTTTACTTTACAGTTTCAAGAGGTGAACGATGCATCAGGCTTGCAGTATCAGGTACTTACTGCTCTAGAAAAAAAATAATGCAACTATTTAGTATTTCAAACGTTAACAAGACCTTATCGACTCCTAATTTCATGAAAAAAATTCTCCTACTTAGTTTTTCAGTTATTTTTTGCAACTTGCTCTTTAGCCAAAACATGAAAGTAACTGGTCGTGTTGTCGATACATCTGGTGTTACCCCGATCCATCAGGCAAGCATCATGGCCATTCATCTCCGAGATTCCGTTTTGGTGCGTTACACAAGAAGTAATAGCAACGGTGAATTTTCCATGACCGACCTTCCGCTCGATTCCTTTCAAATTATTATCGAACACAGCAATTGGACACCACGGAGCATATACCTATTAGGGTCCGCCAAAAAACCAATCTACGAGTTACCCGATATTCGGCTTTACCCTAAGGTTCAAGATGTCAAAGATGTTGTGGTAACGCGCAACCGAAACGCAATGTACTTCAGTGGCGACACGCTCATTTATGTGGCAGATTCGTTTAAAGTTGCTGAAAACGCAGTTGTAGAAGACCTTCTTAAAAAATTACCCGGAATAAAAGTCGAAGACGATGGCAGCATTTCCTCTCAAGGAAAAGAAATTAGTCAGGTGTTGGTAGACGGTGACGAATTTTTTGGTTCTGACCCCACTATAGCTACCAAAAATTTGGCAGCGAATGGTGTTGAATCTGTTCAGATTTACGAAAAGAAAAACGAAGATGCCGCAGCCGGCGAAGACGATAAAATACAAGTGCTAGACCTCAAGCTCAAAGACGAAGCCAAACGCGGTTACTTCGGTAAAGCAGCCGTAGCCTCTGACCTCAACCAAGGTGCAGCCGACGAAGCCTTTTACGAGTCCGAACTCCTGTTCAATAAGTTCGATAAGACACAAAAAATATCTGTTTTTATGTTGGCCTCCAATACCCCAAAATCAAGTTTTGGTTTTGGCGATATGAACAAATTTGGTTTAGATAACGAAAGAGATGCCAGTGGCATGAACTTCTGGGACCGAGACTCGCGTGGCAACAACTCAGGAATTCCACAAACCCTCAAAACCGGAATTTACTACAATGACCGCCTCTCCAAGAAGGTCAAACTTGGTGTAAATTATGCCTATTACGATAGTCGTTTGCAGGCCAACTCGAGCTCTCAAACCCAGTACTTTTTGGCCGATAGCTCTTATTACACCAAGGATTCGACCAACGACCAAACGTTAAGTAGCTCGCATCGCTTAAATATGAACTTACAATTAGATATCGACTCTTTGACCAAACTCGAAATCAAACCTAATTTGCATTTTGATCAAGGTACCCAAGACAATACCTCTATCAATGATTTTAGAGACAATGACTTCGCCTCTTACCTTCTAACAAATATCAATAACAATTACGATTCTGAAGGTATCAGCAGTAATTCAGAAGCCATCCTCAGAAGAAAGTTTGGCAAACCTGACCGTGAATTCGAAGCAAAGTACATTTTGCGCTACAACGATAATAATTCTGATGGGCAACTCGTCACCAACACAGAAGCCATGGGCTTTGATACGCTCATTAATCAGAAGAAGTTAAACAATAACCTCAGTAATACCCAATACGGCACCCTTACTTTTACTGAGCCCTTGTCCAAAAATTTCTTACTCACGACAGAATACTTTTTAGAACTGGGCAACTCCAGCCAAGCACGCTATACGTACAATCCCGATTTAAACGGAACATTTAACTTGGTGGATAGCCTATTTACGAATGACTTCATCAATGAGCGTTTTCAACAGCGCGGCACTATGATCCTTACCTATCTCATCAAAAGCCACCGCATTTCAGGAGGTTTAGGTTATCGCAATATTCAAATTGACAACATTAATCAATTTTCTGGCATAGGCATCAATCAGAATATCTCCAACTTCTTGCCCAATTTCTCTTACCAGTTCAAGCCAAGTATGGCCCAGCGCATGAGCATCCGCTACAGCACCTACTCTGCTCCACCAAGTGCTAATGACCTCCAACCGGTCAGAGACAACACCAACCCAAACCGCATCCAAGAAGGTAACCCTGATCTCAAACCCAACTATCAGCACCAGCTTAATTTCAATGCCAATGTGTGGCAAGCAATGACCGGCCGCTATATTTGGTCTGGTGGTAATGCCACTTTTACTCAAAATGCATTTGGAAACAGCACTACTTTTGACCAGTTTGGCCGCACCATTTCAAAAACAGTCAATGTCGATGGTAATATGTTTGCTACCATTTACGCCGGCGGGGGTTATCCTATCCTCAACAGAAAACTCACTTTTGAACCAAGCTTCAATGCGTCATATTTCAGAAATAATAACTTCATTAATAACCAGCTCAATACGACGAGCACCACAACACTCAACGGCGCATTTTCAATAGAAATAAGCCTTGATAGTTTAGAGTTAAACGTGGGGTCAGACTACACTTATGTAAATCCTGTTACCACATTGAGCACCTTCTCCAACCAACCCTACTCAACCCAAAATTATTTCTTCAATGGAGATTGGCGCTTACCTGCACATTTGCGTTTCAAATGGGAACTCAACTATACCCTGAACCGCGGACGTGCCGACGCCTTTAACCGCGACTTCTTTATTGTCGATCTCGAGTTGCAAAAAGCATTCTTAAAAACTGAAAACCTGATCCTTGGTTTGTCCATCAATGACTTACTCAACCAAAATATCAACTTGCAGCGCACCGTGAGCGGCAACATGATCACCGACAACTACACGCGCATTATTACACGCTATTTTTTATTGCGCTTGACTTACAAATTTAACAACAACAAAACCCGTGAAGAAGATCTTCGTATGTGGCATTAGTGCCGTATTGCTGAGCCTGCAGGCTTGGGCACAAACCGATTACATTTCATCAGGCAAGATCATTTTTGAACGCCGCACCAACCTAGAAAAGCGTTTCAATGATCAGCGCATGAAGCGTTTTGTCACGGAGGCAAATAAGATTCGGATCGAATCTTTTCAACTTGCATTCAATGACACCTCCTCTTATTTTGCAGTGTTACCGAGCAACGAACCAGAAGAAATGGCCTGGCTAACCACCAAAAATGCCTACTACCAAAACCTCAATGAAAGCAGCCAACTCATGATGCTTGCGGTATTTGGTCAAAATGTATATGTTCAGGACAGCCTTCCTCAGAGAATTTGGAAAATAACCGAAGGCAAACGCATTATTTGTGGCTATGAATGCAGAAAAGCTATTTATCAAAAAAATGACAGTACAAGACTGTATGCATGGTATTCTCCTCTCTTAACACCGTCGGTTGGTCCGGAGGGTTTCTGTGGCTTGCCGGGTACTATACTTGGCTTAGCTACAGAAGATGGCGGGATTGTCTACTTTGCCAAGAAAATAGACCTTTCGAAACCCAAACAAGAAGAATTGCTCTTAAACCCTGGTAAAAACAAAGTATTTACCATTGCTGAACTGCGACAAAAGATAGAAAAAGATTACGGCTCTACTCCATGGGGGAAAAGTCTATTTAACGATCTTTTTAGGTGGTTGTAAGTAAACCTTTTTACGAATTCTATGTTTTTCATGAATGAAAACACTTGGTACCTACAGCGCCTATTTAGAAAACGCCTTACAGCAAGAAAGATTTCCTGACGCACCAGCCAACCTTTATGACCCACTGCGCTATTTTCTAAAGTTAGGAGGTAAGCGCATGCGGCCTATGTTGAGCTTAATGGCCTGTAAAATGTGCTCCGGGTCTTTTGAGCAGGCGCTTCCGGCCGCTACTGCAATAGAATATTTCCATAATTTCTCTCTGATCCATGACGACATCATGGACAACGCCCCATTGAGAAGGGGTCAGGCCACAGTACATGAAAAATGGAATCCGAGTATCGGAATTTTATCGGGCGATGTATTGCTCGTAAAGGCCTATGCGCATTTAGCAAATTATGATGCTCATCTATTTCAAACGCTTTTTAAGATTTTTAACCAAACAGCAATAGAGGTCTGTGAAGGGCAGCAAATGGATATGGATTTTGAGCAACGCAACGAAGTAAGCGAGGCGGAGTACATGGAAATGATTCGGCTCAAGACATCAGTACTCTTAGGCTGCGCTTTGCAAATGGGCGGTATTGTTGGAGGTGCAAATCCCAAAGACGCCAAGTTGCTTTATACTTTCGGTGAACAACTCGGTTTGGCTTTTCAAATCCAAGACGACCTATTAGACCTATTTGGTCAAAGTGCCGAGGTCGGCAAGCAAATTGGTGGAGATGTATTAGCCAACAAAAAAACATTACTCTCTATCAGTGCAAAACAGGCGGCTAATCCAACACAATTAGCGCTGCTCCAACAACTAGAACAAACCCTAGACCCCGATTTAAAGGTTCAACAAACACAAGAATTGTACACAGTCCTTGGCGCCCGACAATATTGCGCGCAAAAAATGCAGCTTCATCATCAAAATGCACTGAATTCATTAGAACAAATAGAAAACGTTGGTTCCAAAATGGAATTGACTGAACTCGCAGAATTTTTATTTTCAAGAACGTATTAATTGGAGATTTTTTCAATTTTACCTATATTTGTATGAATCATCTAAACTTATCAATAATGAAAAAACTTTACGTATCTTTTATTGCAGTCATGGCTGCAGGTACTTTTCACGCACAAGTGAAAAATATCAACGCGCCACGTCTAGACAAAAGAACTTCTTTTGAAGTGGGGTCTAGTGTAACCGCCAAGCCCTCTGCAGTTGCAAAAGCAACAATAATTTGGTCCGATGACTTCTCTTCTGCAGCCAACTGGACCATCGCAAGTACAGGCTCTAACCCTGAGCAATGGAACTTTATCAATACGCCTGGTTCTATTCCTGTTTCTGTCTTGAGCCCTTTTGCTGCGCCAACTGCTGCAAACGGATTCTTGTTTGTAAACTCTGATGCGAACAATACCCAAGACATGGATGGAACGCCTATCATCACCACCGCAACAAACGTAGGTGTTATTAACTGCTCTGCCCATAGCGTTGTGAAAATCAAATACAACCATAACTTTCGTTGGTGGCATGATACACGTGGTATTCGCGTATCCGGAGACAACGGTGCAAACTGGACAGAATTCTTAATTTCTGACGAAGTAGATTACTTTACACCTAACCAAAACTCTGCTAACCCAGAAGTTACCATCATCGATATTTCTTCAATAGCTGCAGGTTCTTCTCAAGTTAAAGTGCAGTTCTACTACAACGACAACGACTATTGGGGTTGGTACTGGGCTGTAGACGACGTTGAAATCTATGTTCCCGAAGCCAATGACCTCAAATTAAACGGAATTAACTGGGGTTCTACAGGTTTTTGGGCGGAGCGTTTGGCTTACTACCAAGTTCCTGCATCTCAAGTTACCGAAATCGAATTTTCTGGTATTGTAGAAAATATTGGTGCACTAGACCAACAAGATGCAGTATTTACTGCAACTGCAGGTGCTTTCACTGGTACTTCTAATGCAACACCCGTATTAGTTGGCAGCATCGACACACTCGATTGTACCACTTCTTTTACACCTGGATCTGCAACAACAACTTTAGCACTTTCAGGAGCTGTAGCTATCGGAAACGTCGACGGCGACGCCTCTAACAATACATTAGCTAATTTGGCCTCAATTGCCATTAACCCTTATGTTTATGCTCGTGACAACGGAACAGCTATAAACGGTTCTTTCAATGGTGGTATGGGCTTTGAAGTTGGTAACATCTTTGATATCTTCGCCAATACAACTATCGGTGGTGGTTCAGTTTACATCAACGGATTGGCTGAAGCAGGTACAGAAATGTTCTTGAAATTATACGGAATCGACCCTGTATCCGGAGATTTCCTTTACATCGACGAAACCGGCCCTTATGTGCTTACCAATAACGACCTCGATGCAGAAGTTACACTTTCTTTCTTAGGTGGTAACTATCCATTGAATGCTGGTGAGTCTTACTTATTAGTTGCTGGTTCTAACGGTGATGGCGGTGCTACCAACGACCTCGTAGTAGGTACTGCTGGTCCGGCTCCTATCCAAACATGCTACTACTACGACATGACAGACCTCACTTGGTACTACACGACTTCTCAACCAATGGTGCGCATGAATTTCGATCCTGCATTGGGCGTGAACGAAGCAAACAATACTTTTGGCCTTGAAGTAGCTCCTAACCCAGCTGCAGATGCAACGAGCATTACTTTCACTGTTAAAAATACTTCTGATGCAAGCATCACTGTAATTGACATGGCTGGTAAAGTGGTTGCAAACCAAACTTTATCTGGTGTAAATGGTACACAAGTTGTTGAAATCAATACAAGTACTTTAAACAGCGGAATGTACACAGTTAACGTTACAGCTAACGGTACAACTGTATGTAAGAAACTTGCAATCCGCAAATAATCTTTTCCAACAGAAAAGTAAAAGGGAGCTCTCGGGCTCCCTTTTTTTATGTCGCAACTTTGATTCCTTTTTTATTACAGTTATTGAAATGCAAGCAAGGCATAGATAAGGCAAAATAAATCAAAATACTTTTGATTGATGCTATCTCAAACTAAAAGATAATACAACATCTAAAAAAGCTTCAGGGGCCTCGGCGTGTACCCAATGCCCCGCATTTGGAATAGATACTAATTGAAGATCAGGGTAGATAGCTTCTAATGTAGGGATATCTTCATCCAAAATATAATTGGAAAGCAAACCACGAATAAACAAGGCTGTAGTGAAGGACTCCTTTTCTGGAAGCTCGCGGAGAATTTCGGGCATACTCGCTTCTAAAACCGGGAAGTTGACCCTCCATGCCAATTTACCTTTGTCTTCCCAATAGAGGTTTTTTAATAAAAACTGACGAATCCCCTCGGAGTCTACGAAAGATTTGAGAATCGCTTCTGCCTCATTTCTGGCGCTTAGCTTTGAAAGATCAATAGCGTGGATAGCTGCTAAGATGTGCGCATGATGCGGCGGATAGGCCTTGACGCCCATATCGACAACAATGAGTTTTTCAATAAAATCTGGATAGGTTTGGTCAAAATGCATGGCTAGTTTACCACCCATCGAATGCCCAAGGATAATGGGTTTTTGAATTTGAATATCTTGAAATAAATCATGTAGATCTTGAACCATTAACGCATAGCTGAATTCATCTGACCAAGGTGAGTGGCCGTGATTGCGCAGGTCTACAAGCGTTACTTCAAAATATTCGGAAAGCTTTTTAGCATGCGTTTGCCAATTATCTGAAAAACCAAAAAGTCCATGTAAAATAACCAATGGCTTTCCCTGACCTATTTGTTTGTGGTAAAGTTTCATTTGAGGGCTTGTGGAGAACCTACTGTTCTCACTGTAAATTGACGGTCATTGAGCTCAGAAAGAACCTGAAGCATTTGTTTGGGTGCAATATATTGACGGTCATAATGAACTTTTATCACCTGCTCCTCAAGTGAATCGATGTAATTTACTTCGACGTGCTCAACAGCGCACGTTTCTTTTAAAGCCTTTCGAATGCTTCCGCCGCAGCCCATTTGGCAAACCATTCCTTTCACAGCTATTTCTTGAATTGTATTGGCTTTAACGCGCTGACATACTTTTGATTGAGGTTGCTTTTGCGCATTATTTGACGTTGCCGGATTACAAGAAATAAACAGGACAAGAAGCGTTGGAAGAAGAACAAGTTTCATTTAACAAAATTACTCATGATATTGCGAATGTTCAAGCCTTTCCTTAGATTTGTTCAAACTTGAAAATTATGAAAAAACTATTTTTTATTGGCTTCGCAACTCTAGCTATGGGTGCAGCCACTTTAACTTCTTGTAGCAAATACGAAGAAGGGCCATCTTTGTCTTTGTCTTCTAAGAAATCCCGTCTCGCTGGTCACTGGACGCTAACTTCGCGAACAATGAGTGGTCAGTCAACAATGTTACAAGGTTACTCAGAACAATTACACATTGAAAAAGACGGTGCATTCAAAGACACGGCATATCAAAGTTTTCAAGGTTTCAATTATAGTGCACCTATCGAAGGCACTTGGCGTTTTTCCGATGACAAAATGCAATTGATCTTAACGAGTAACACCTCTGCTTCATCTTCAAATTTTTCCTCTGGTGATAACAATTTTGATATCATTAAACTTAGTAAAGACGAGTTAAAATTAAAACGTAGTTCTGGCTCTTCAGTTATTATCTCTATCTACACCGCGCAATAATAAATCTGAATTCAACCTGCCAAAGCCGTATTCTTTACGGCTTTTTTATTGCCCAAAAAGTAGTACATTTGAAAAAAAAACAAATAATGAAGGCTGTTCTCTTTTCCCTTTCTTTAATGACACTCGGGCTTGTAGGCTGTTCAAAATACAGCGAAGGCCCTTCGTTTTCGATGCAAACCAGAAAAGCACGTTTGTGCAATGACTGGAAACTATCCAACTATATCATGAATGGAAATGATGTGTTTGACCCAAGCATCACTACCAAAATGAGTATCGATAAGGACGGTACGTATTCGATTTCGAATTACACCAATGAATTAGGTCAAATTCAAGGCACCTACAGCCACGGGACCTGGGCCTTCGGCGAAGACCAAACAAGCGTTTTCTTTTATGCCGATACAACCACTGTTGATCCAATACACGAATATACCATCAAAGAGTTGCGCAACAAACGTTTGGTTCTTGAGGAAGAAATCTTCCAAACAGGCGATCAACACCGCATGACTTTCATTCAGCAATAAGTAGTGGTTCCTAAACAAATTTAGGGTCCACTTCCATAATATGGCCACAAGCTTTGCACGTACGCAGGTCTTCGGAGCCATAGAATTCTTTGAAACGGGGAAGGAAATCTTTTTCTATATTTTCTAAAGGAAATCGATAGGTATGCAGGTGGTGATTACAATTTTCACAATACCACATGAGGCCATCCTGAAGATCTGTGCCCTTTCTCACACGCTCAATAACCAAACCAACGGTGTTGGCTCCACGAGCAGGTGAATGCGGGGTGTTTGCTGGCAACAAGAACATTTCGCCTTCTTTGACAATAATGTCTTTGGCTTTTCCGTCGTGTTGAATGCGTACATTGACTTCGCCTTCTAGCTGGTAAAATAATTCCTCGCCTTCATTAAAATGGTAGTCTTTGCGCGCGTTCGGGCCCGCAACGACCATCACAATAAAATCTCCGGCTTCTTTGTACAAATTCTTATTAGAGACAGGCGGCTTGAGCAGAGCTCGGTTGTCGTCTATCCATTTTTGAAGATTAAAAGGAGCCAGCATAATAATAGTTTTAAGCGTTTAAAATTCCTCTTGAGATAACGATTTTTTGAACCTCGGATGTTCCTTCGTAAATCTGGGTTATTTTAGCATCGCGCATGAGGCGCTCAACGTGGTATTCTTTTACAAACCCATAACCACCGTGGATCTGAACGGCCTCAACGGTTTGTTCCATAGCTACTTTAGAGGCATAGAGTTTAGCCATTGCACCTGACTGGTCATAGTTTCGGCCAGCGTCTTTATCTTGAGCTGCTTTGTAGACCAACAAACGTGCTGCTTCAATTTCTGTAGCCATGTCTGCTAATTTAAAGGCAATTGCTTGATGTTTGTAGATTTCTTTTCCAAACGCTTTGCGCTCCTTGGCATAAGCTAAGGAAAGCTCCAAACCTCCGGCAGCAATTCCAAGGGCCTGAGCAGCAATTCCTATTCGGCCACCAGAAAGTGTTTTCATGGCAAATTTGAAACCAAAGCCGTCTTCACCAATTCGGTTCTCTTTTGGAACTTTGACATCGTTGAACAACAAAGTGTGGGTATCGCTACCGCGGATTCCCAATTTATCTTCCTTAGCACCAATTATAAAACCATCCATACCGCGTTCAACAATAAGCGCGTTGATACCCTTATGACCAAGTTCTGGGTTGGTTTGCGCAATGACGAGATAGATGGATGCAGATGAGCCATTGGTGATCCAGTTTTTGGTGCCGTTTAAAAGGTAGTGGTCTCCCATGTCCACAGCGGTAGTGCGTTGAGAGGTTGCATCAGAACCTGCCTCTGGCTCCGATAAGCAAAAAGCACCGATTTTCTCACCCTTGGCAAGTGGAACGAGGTATTTTTGTTTTTGTTCTTCAGATCCGAAGGTTTCAAGGCCCCAACAAACCAAAGAGTTATTGACAGACATGCACACTGAAGCAGATGCATCAATTTTAGAAATTTCTTCCATGGCCAAAACATAAGACAGGGTGTCCATTCCACTGCCGCCATATTTTGGATCGACCATCATGCCCATGAAGCCAAGCTCACCTAATTGTTTGATTTCCTCGGTAGGAAATTTTTGTTGGTTATCTCGTTCGATAACCCCAGGTTTTAACATATTTTGAGCAAAATCTCTTGCGGCTTCTTTAACGGCTAGGTGTTCTTCGGTGAGTTCAAAATTCATGTTGACTGATTTATTTTAATTTTGACAAAAATAAACGAATTCCGATACTCTTGAAAGCAAAAACTTACAATAATCTTCAGTTATTGGGACTAATGTCCGGAACCTCCCTAGATGGCCTTGATATTGCCCACGCAGCATTCGACTTTTCTAACCCTGACCAAATCAGATTTCAACTTATTCATTGCCAAACTTACCCCTTGCCACCTTCCATTTTTGAAAAGCTTTCCAATATCTTTGACCAAACGGCAGCCGCAATTTTTGAACTCGATCAAGAGTTAGCTCGTTTTTATGCAGTTTGTATTGAACAATTCCTCCACGATTTCAAAATTGACAGAAAGGACATCAGCGCTATTGCCTCCCACGGACAAACCATCTTTCATCAGCCAGAGAAAGGATATACGACCCAAATTGGTAGTGGTCTTACACTGAACTACCTTACGAAAATACCCGTCATTGATCAGTTTAGGCAACTCGATGTCAGTGCAGGTGGCCAAGGTGCCCCACTCGTGCCGCTTGGCGACCAACTTCTTTTTAGCGGGAATGCCGAAGGTTTTCTTAATCTTGGTGGCTTTGCCAATATTTCTACCTCCATCAATAACCGGTCATTGGCCTATGATATTTGCCCAGCCAATTTACCTATGAACCTTTGGATGCAAGAAATTGAAAAGGATTATGACAAAGATGGCCAAATGGCAAGAAGTGGCCAAATCAATCAAAAGGTACTTCAAGAGGTTTTGAGTATGTCGTTTTTTCAAAAAAATGGTCCAAAATCGCTTGGAACGGAATGGCTTAAGCTGAACTACTTGCCGCTTTTTAATAGCTGTTCGCTACCCGACAAACTCCGAACGCACTTAGAATTGCTAAAAATTGTATGTAATCAAGAATTTCAACGCTTGAATTTAAAATCTGTATACATTACCGGAGGTGGTGCCTTGAACACTTTTTTAATCGACTTGATCAGAAAAGAATTCAATGGAGAACTCATCGTTCCTGATACTGCATTTATCAACTATAAAGAAGCGCTTATTTTTGCATTTTTAGGCGCTCGGTTTCTGAGAAATGAAACCACAACTATAGCGGCAGTCACTGGTGCGCCAAATGCACTTCGTACGGGAGTTTTACACGATTATCAGTCAAGTATCCGATAAAAAAAAAGCCCTAAACCACGCAAATTTGGTAAGTTTGTATAACAATCAAAAATGACCTCCAACATGAAAGAACTCCTCTCCAAATTTGAAAACAAAAGACCTGAAATCGTATTTGAATGGAAAGATTCCTTGACAGATGCAGAAGGTTGGGTGGTCATTAATTCGCTGAGAGGTGGTGCTGCTGGCGGAGGCACGAGAATGCGCGTTGGCTTAGATAAACGAGAAGTTGAGTCTTTAGCCAAAACCATGGAAGTCAAGTTTACGGTGGCGGGGCCTGCCATAGGCGGTGCCAAATCCGGAATCAATTTCGACCCCAAAGACCCGCGCAAAAAAGAAGTACTCAAGAGATGGTTTGCCGCTGTGTCTCCCCTACTCAAAACCTATTATGGTACAGGCGGAGACCTCAACGTAGACGAAATCCATGAAGTCATCCCCATGACCGAAGAATTTGGCGTTTGGCACCCCCAAGAAGGTGTTTTTAACGGGCACTTCAAACCCAACGATGCTCAAAAAATCAACCGCATAGGACAATTGCAAAGAGGCGTTTCTAAGGTTCTAGAAAACGAAAAGTACAGCCCTAAGCTCGGCAACAATTATGTAGTTGCCGACATGATTACCGGTTACGGCGTTGCTAAATCTATTGAACACTATTACCAAATTTGGGGTGGTGAGCTTGCAGGTAAACGCGTATTGGTGCAAGGTTGGGGCAATGTAGGTTCGGCAGCAGCCTTCTACCTGGCGCAAAATGGCGCAAAAATTGTAGGTATTATTGACCGCGTAGGTGGGCTTATTTCCTCCGAGGGCTTTAGCTTTAAACAAATCCAAGACCTCTTTATTCAGAAAAATGGCAATGAGCTCAACGCTCCCAATCTACTCAGCTACGACGAAGCAAATACCAAATTTTGGTCTACTCCTGCCGATATCTTTGTGCCGTGTGCCGGAAGCCGCATGATTACCGAAAACCAGCTCGACCAACTCTTGGCAGCAGGTGTAAGCGTGATCTCTTCGGGAGCCAATGTTCCTTTTGCAGACCAAGAAATTTTCTTTGGTCCGATAGCAGAAAAAGCCGACGCCTCACTGGCACTCATCCCAGACTTCATTGCCAATTGCGGCATGGCACGCGTATTTGCCTATCTCATGAGCACCGACCTCACTACCCTCGACGATGCACTAATTTTTGAAGACGCTAGCCAAACCATTCATAACGCACTTCTTCATACCTACCAACAAAATGACAATCCGAGAGGCATAGCCAAAACAGCATTTGAAATTGCTTTAAACCAACTTGTCTAACAAAAAAACTATGGAACTTACCCTGATCCTCATTTTTATCATTGGCTACTCAGCCATCACATTTGAACACGCACTCAAAATAGACAAGCTCATCCCTGCCTTGCTCATGATGACCATCTCATGGGCACTTATTGCCTTTAATACACCAGACGCTCATGCATTGGGGGACAACCTATTGCATCATTTCGGCAAAACGACAGAAATACTTATCTTTTTGATGGGGGCTATGGCCATCGTTGAAATGATCGACTACTTCGACGGCTTTAAGAGCGTACAATCCTTAATCAAAGTTAAAACTGCCTATCAACTTCTTCTTGTGATATCCGTCTTAGCTTTTGTTTTATCGGCCATTATTGATAACCTCACCGCAACAATTGTTCTCATTTCCATTCTACGCAAAATGGTTCCAGACAAAGAACTCCGTATGTGGATGGTTGGCTTCGTTATTATCGCTGCCAATGCCGGCGGTGCGTGGTCGCCAATCGGAGACGTCACTACTACAATGTTATGGATTGCCGGTAAAGTAAGTTCCATTAAACTCATTGAACACATTTTTATTCCGGCAGTAGTCACTTTGGCAATTCCACTACTCATTGCCAAGAAGTTGAACATATTTAAACAAATATTGCCCGAAAGAAAGGTTATTAAAAAAAGTAGAATTTCAGGTTTTATTTTAATTAGTGGTTTGGCGCTCATTATTTTTGTGCCCGTTTTTAAAACCCTAACACACCTCCCTCCATACATGGGTATGATGTTTTCCTTGGCCCTTTTTGCAGTAATTGGAGAGCTCGCAAGCAAACGTCAATTGAACCTTAGCTCCTTGGACGAACACAATAATGGCGGGCACGTTGGGCCAACGCTCAAAGCACTCAGCAAAATAGAAATGCCCTCCATTTTGTTTTTCTTGGGTATCCTAATGACCGTAGCCGGAATGGAAGAACTCGGCATGATCGAAAAACTCGGCGAAAACGTATTGGCATCAGGAATCTCCAAAGAACTCTACATTGTATTTTTAGGAGTTTCATCAGCAGTCATCGACAACGTTCCGCTTGTTGCGGCCAGTATTGGCATGTTTAAAGATACCATGGATGCCGATGCCTGGCATTTTATTGCCTACACCGCTGGTACGGGTGGATCTATCTTTATAATCGGTTCGGCTGCTGGCGTTGTAGCAATGGGAATGGAAAACATCAGTTTTGGTTGGTATCTCAAAAGCTTCTCTTTATTGGCTTTGGTTGGTTATATTGGAGGCGTACTCACCTTTTTACTGCTTTAAATAATGAATCCATCAATGGCCTATGAGCAATGCTTAGATTGGCTTTTTTCACGCTTTCCAGCTTATCAAAATCTAGGTGCGGCGGCTTATAAACCCGGTTTAGTACGCGTCAATGAATTACTGGCCATCCTTCAGATCAATGCCCATCAAATTCCAAGCATACACATTGCCGGAACGAATGGGAAAGGAAGCACCGCAGCCTACTGTGCGAGTTTGTTATCCGAAAAAGGTCGTAAAGTTGGGCTTTTTACATCCCCACATATCTATGATTTTTCGGAGCGTATCCGCGTAAATGGTGAACCGATTGACCAGCAAAGCGTCATTAATTTTTGCGTACGTTTTCAACAATTGAATTCAACCATAGATGCCAGTTTCTTTGAGCTCACTTTTGCCATGGCCTTGGCTCATTTTCGAGACCAAGGCTGTGACTACATGGTCATAGAAACCGGTCTCGGCGGCAGACTAGACGCCACTAATATCTTAACACCCAACGTAAGTGTAATCACCAATATATCTTTGGATCATCAAGATTTACTCGGCGATACCATCGAGAAAATTGCATTTGAAAAAGCCGGAATTATCAAACAACAGACACCTGTAGTAATCGGTGAGCAAACACCCACAACCAATGCAATTTTTGAGCATATATCAAGCAATCTAGCTGCGCCAATTTACTTTTGTGAAGATACCCCCTCGACTTTTGATGAGCTGCCACTAACCGGGTATCAAAAGAAAAACTTTCAAATGGCAATTGTTGCATTGAATCAAATTGGACTTGAATGTTCCAAAGAAATTCAACAAGCCGCTCTCAAAAATCTCTACCAGAACACCGGTTTCTTTGGGCGCTTACAAACAATCCGCCAAAAGCCAAAAATAATTATTGATGTATCTCACAACCCTGCCGGAGTTCAGCACACACTTCCAATTATAGAACAAGAATGCCGCGGGCAACTTTTTATCATTTACGGAGCCTCTAAGGATAAAGATGCCCTTGAAATTTTGAAGCTCTTTCCTAAACAAGCCAAAGTATCCGCTTGTCTTTTTTCGAACCCCAGATCTAAAAACCGTGAAGAGTGGGCAGCTACTGGCATCGCTACTATTTATGACCACATAGATACCGCCATCAATACTATTCAAGAGCAAATGCAAACCCAAGACCTACTATGGGTTACTGGTAGTTTTTTCTTAATCTCTGATCTATCTACTGAAAAAAAGATTTTTTAAAGTATCTTTGCCTTAATGGAAAAGCAAGTCATCCTCAATGCCACCCAGCTCGAACTGACGCTTAAACGGCTTTCCCACGAACTTATTGAGACCCACGGCGACTTTGAGAACTCAGTGCTCATAGGCTTGCAACCAAGAGGTATTCACGTCACAACTCGACTCAAAACCCAACTCGAATCAATTCTAGATCTTCCTATACAAGCAGGTACCTTAGATATTACTTTTCATCGCGACGACTTCCGCCGCAGAGAAACACCTTTACTCCCAAGCATTACAAATATTGATTTCTCTATAGAAAACAAACGCGTCATTCTTATCGACGATGTATTATTTACAGGGCGTACTATTCGTGCTGGCCTAGATGCACTACTCACGTTCGGACGGCCATCACAGGTTCAACTTTTAGCCCTAATAGATAGGCGCTTTAGTAGAGACCTTCCCATACAAGCAGACTACATAGGAAAAACTGTTGATACACTCGCTTCTGAACGTGTAGCAGTAGAATGGAAAGAAATCGAAGGACAAGATCAAATTTTATTATTCACAAAAGAAGGACATGAAGCAGCTCAGCGTTGATCACCTCACTGGCATCGTAGACCTCACGCGTCAAGATATCGAACTCATCCTCGAAACAGCTTCGCGCTTCAAAGAAGTGATCAATAGGCCCATTAAAAAGGTACCCTCGCTCAGAGACATCACTATTGCCAATGTATTTTTTGAAAACTCGACCAGAACAAGATTATCTTTTGAACTCGCCCAAAAAAGACTTTCAGCAGACATCGTAAATTTTAGCGCGGCAAGCTCATCGGTTAAAAAGGGAGAAACCCTCGTTGACACAGTCAATAACATACTTGCCATGAAAGTTGACATGGTAGTGATGCGACATCCAAACCCAGGTGCAGCCAAATTTTTATCCGAAAAAATAAAAGCAAGAGTTATAAATGCCGGAGACGGCACACACGAACACCCTACCCAAGCACTGCTAGATGCTTTTTCTATTCAAGAAAAATTAGGAACCGTAGAAGGAAAAAAGGTGGTCATTGTTGGAGATATCCTACACTCTAGAGTGGCGCTTAGCAACATCTATTGTCTTCAAAAACTAGGCGCCGAAGTCATGGTTTGCGGACCGAGCACACTGATTCCAAAATATATACATGAGCTTGGTGTAAAGGTTTCTCACCACCTTAGAGAAGCCCTTGAATGGTGCGATGTCGCAAATATGTTGCGCATCCAGTTAGAACGTCAAGAAATCAAATATTTTCCGTCTCTGCGGGAATACGCTCAACTTTTCGGTCTAAATAAAGCTTTGCTTGACTCCTTATCTAAGGAAATTGTCATTATGCACCCCGGGCCTATCAACCGAGGTGTAGAAATTACCTCAGACGTTGCCGACTCAGCACAAAGTATTATTCTCGATCAGGTCGAAAACGGTGTGGCAGTTCGCATGGCGGTAATTTATTTACTCGCAGCCAAGATCGAAAGATAAATTCGTTATTTTTGAGCAAATCCTTGCCATGAATTTTTCTCTGGACCCTCAGGGCCAAATTGTAGTAGTCAGTACCGAAGTTGAAAAACTCGATGCCAGCAATGCTCCTGAGCTCAAAGCTCATTTTGTACAACTCAATAAAGTCGGTACCAACTACATTGTCTTAGACATGAGTAAAACCAAATACTGTGATTCCTCTGGTTTATCTGCCGTACTCATCGCCAACCGGCTTTGTAAAGACACCAACGGTAAATTTGCCCTGGCTGGCTTACAACCAAGCGTGCGCAAACTCATTGAAATTGCCCAGCTCGATAAAGTACTTACAATAGGAAATTCTACCAACGCCGCCTTAGACTTGCTTGCAAAGTGAGTTTTGAACTAAACATACTCGGTTCTGGTGCGGCGCTGCCTACGAGCAAAAGACAAGCCACCTCACAATATATCAATTGCAATGAAAGACACATTTTAATCGATTGCGCTGAGGGCACCCAACAACAATTGCGTAAATACGGCCTTAAACTCCAAAAAATACAATACATCCTCATATCGCATCTACATGGCGATCACTTCTTTGGTTTGCCTGGCCTACTTTCGACCATGCATTTACTTGGTCGCAATAAAAAATTACAAATATTTGGTCCGCTCGGTTTAGAACCGCTCATGAGAGCCATGCTGGCTGCTGGAGGGCACCCCTTGCAATTTGACATTACTTTTCACAGCCTTGACCCGGGTGCCAAGCAGCTCATCTTCGAAGACCGGCTCATCGAAATTTATGCCTTCGCCCTCAAGCATCGCATCCCAACAATTGGCTACCGAATCGACGAAAAACCTAAATTACTCAACCTCGATAAAGCGGCAATTTCTGCAGCAGGCTTAACCATTGAAGACCTACCCAAACTAAAATCAGGCATTTCCATTGAAAGAAATGATATAAAGTACAATTATAAAGATTACACCCTGCCCGCTCAGCCTGTGTATAGCTATGCTTTTTGTTCCGATACCAAACCGAGCCCCATCTATTTGGAAGCCATACAAAACGTTGACTTATTGTATCACGAGGCTACGTTTACAGATTTGCACTTAACGCGGGCCAAGACTACTTATCATTCGACTGCCAGACAAGCTGCTCAGCAAGCCCATGCAGCTCAATGTAAGAACCTATTACTCGGTCATTTTTCGTCGCGCTATGACGACGCAACGCAACATTTACTAGAAGCGCAAGAAGAATTCTTAAACGTAGCAGCCGCAGAAGATGGCTTAAAGATTGTGCTCGGGAAGTGGATGCCTACTTTTGGGAACGCTGATAAAAAAGAAGGGCCACTAGGGCAAAAATAGCGTTGGGTAACCAAACAGACCAAAGGGTTGGGAAACCAACTTTAACTGCAGCTACCGTGAGCATTTTCATCGCAAAAATATAAACAAAGATAAACGCCAAACCTATGGCGATATTCATGCCCTGGCCACCTCTTTTTTTCTGAGAGGCAACTGAAACCCCTATAATAGTTAATATGTAAGTAGCAAATGGAAATGCGGTTCGCTGATGCAATTCAATTTCAAATTCTGGTACCAGTTTGGAACCCTTCAATTTTTCTCTTTCAATTGCATCCTTAAGCTCTGTATAGGTTAAGGCCTGTGCCGCGTTATCTCGTTGCGCCATCTCTTCAATGCGATATACAAAGGTGGTGTCTTTGTGACGACCATGAATGAGCTTGGCTTTGGGAAACTTGTAATCCTTCTCGTAATAATCAGTGAGCTCCCATTGATTGGTGCCGGGTTTATTTATTGCAAAACGTGCACGCAAGAAATAAATAGGCTTGTTGTCTTTACTCCATTTTTGTATGGTCAAATCACTAACGCGTTGTTCCTGAGCTGCAAAATTAGAAAAGTAAACCAGTTCATTACCAGGATATGCCGCTTGATAGTTGTTGACGGTGAGCACATCTCGATAATAGCGCTCTTCGAATGCAAGTCTTATTTTATTGGTGCGTGGAACAATCAAGTGATTGAGAACCAAGGACATAATTGTGAGTATGGTAGCACCTATAAAGTAGGGCCTGAGGAAGCGCGCAACAGGTCTGCCAGAAAACCAAATCGGGATGATTTCTGTATTTTGCGCCATTTTTCCGGTAAACCAAATCACGGATAAAAAAATGATCATCGAGGAAAAGGTGTTACCGTAATAGAAGATAAACGTGACGTAATAGCGAAAGAAAATCTCTTGCAACGGGGCTTTATTGCTAATAAACTCGCTCAACTTTTCGGAGATATCAAATACCACTGAAAAGAGCATGATGAGTCCGAGCATGAAAAAAAACGTACTCAAGAATTTCCTTATGATATATCGATCTATGCGTTTAAGCATCTTTTAGCGTCGTTGTCCGAGTTTGGTAACAACTTGATTTTTCCATGCTACAAAGTCACCACTCGCAATTTTCTCGCGGGCCAAGCGCATGAGTTCAAGATAAAAAGCCAAGTTATGAATAGTGGCGATTTGAATACCGAGGTATTCTCCAGTTTTAATGAGATGGCGCAAATATGCTTTGGTATATACTTGGTCTACCCATACCTTACTAGTCGGGTCCAAAGGGCTGAAATCTTTGGCCCATTTTTCATTTTTAATATTAATGGTGCCTTCCCAGGTATACAATAAGCCGTGCCGTGCATTTCTGCTGGGCATCACGCAATCAAACATATCTACCCCAAGAGCAATAGACTCTAATAAGTTGGTAGGCGTCCCGACGCCCATTAGATAGCGCGGCTTTTCGGTAGGTAGAATGCCGCATACGAGTTCGGTCATTTCATAGAGTTCGTCGTCGGGCTCACCAACAGATAAGCCACCAATTGCATTGCCCACAGCATCAAAGGAAGCAATAGCATGTGCAGATTCTTCTCTGAGGTCTTTGTAAGTGCTCCCCTGAACAATAGGAAAAAGTGCTTGCTCATATCCATATTTGGGTGCGGTTTGTTCCATGGCTGTGAAGCAGCGGCCCAACCACCGATGTGTGAGGTGCATGGATCGCTTGGCATATGCGTAATCGCAAGGGTATGGTGTACATTCGTCAAAGGCCATGATGATGTCCGCACCAATGCTCCGTTGAATTTCTATGGCACGTTCTGGGGTAAAAAAATGGTAGCTACCATCGATGTGTGATTGAAACTTTACGCCTTCTTCCTGAATTTTACGAGACCCCGAAAGAGAATATACTTGATAACCGCCACTATCCGTCAATATTGGCCGTTCCCAACCAATGAATTGGTGTAAGCCACCAGCTGCTTCCAAGACATCCGTACCTGGACGTAAAAATAAATGATAGGTATTGCCTAAAATGATTTGCGCATTGATGTCGTCTCGGAGCTCTTGCTGATGAACTCCTTTTACAGAGCCCACCGTACCAACAGGCATAAAAATTGGCGTTTCTATTGTTCCGTGGTCGGTGTGTAGCAGACCTAGTCTTGCTTTTGATTGAGAATCTGTCTTTAAGAGGTCAAAGTGCATAACAATGTTGAAAAATACCTTGAACAAAGATACGTGTATTTAATTTCCGTAGACATCTTTGTACTCTGAGATGACATACTTGCCAAGCATTCAAAACGACTTCTGGGCCTACTTGCTAATCAGCGCTATTCTATTTGGTGCTATTCAACTTTTTTATGTGTTCAATTTCTATGCAAGATTTGCGCTTAAGAAGCAAAAAGCACCCGAAAATCGGCAGCAGTACCCTCCAATTTCCGTGATAATCGCAGCCCGGAACGAATCTGACAATCTCTATGAACACCTCCCTGTAATCCTAAGTCAGGATTATCCAAACTATGAGGTTATTGTCGTCAATAATCAAAGTATCGACGATAGTAACTGGATTTTAACTGCATTTGCCCAACAATTTGCGCAACTAAAAGTTGTTGAAATCTCGCGCAGCCCGCACCTCAAACCAGGCAAAAAATTACCCATTACACTCGGCATCAAAGCCGCTACCTACGAATTTTTTGTGCTTACCGATGCCGATTGCCAGCCTTTGAGTAACCAATGGCTTAAAAACATGATTGATGGCAGCTCTTCTGACCATCAATTTGTCATTGGCTATAGTCCGTTTACGAAAAATAAAGGATTTTTAAATAAGCTGGTACGCTATGACAACGCGTGGATGGGTACAAATGCATTTGCCTATGCGCTGGCTGGCCAACCATTTAAAGCCAGTGGACGCAACATTGCCTATACCCAGCAACTCTTTCAGAAGGTCAACGGCTTCAAATCACACTATGCCATCAGCCCAGGCGATGACGACCTGCTTTTGCAAGATGCCTTGCGCTATACCAAAGCCAGTATTGTGGACGACCCCTCCTCTTTTGTGCGTTCTGCAGCTCCTTCGACCTGGACAAACTGGTTTGCACAAAAAGCGAAATATCATATTAGTTCTGCGCGCTACCCCGTTATTAAAAAAGTAATGTTAGGAATCTATCCCTTGAGTCTGATTTTGATGTGGATTTCTTTTGTTGCTTTGTGCTTGAATTTAAATTACTTGCCCATAAGTACGAGTTTATTTTTTGGCATTATTGCCATTAAATGGTGGCTGCAGGGTGCTTGTTTAAACCGATTAGAAGAAAAAAAACTTATGTTCTTTTTTCCTTTATGGGACTTATTCTATAGCATACTCATGCCTATCGTTTATTACATCTCCGAAAGGCAAAAATATTACCGATGGTAGAAAACGAGCACTTATCCGATAAAGCCAAACACGATCTACAGTTAGTTGCTGCAGCTCGATTAGGCAGTCAGGCAGCTTATGCCGATTTAATGGAGCGTTACCGCGACTCTATCTACTTTATGATGCTGAAAATGGTGAAAAATTCAGACGATGCCGACGACCTCACGATCGAAGCCTTCGGTAAAGCATTTGCCCGTCTAGAACAATACTCCCCTAGTTTTGCGTTTAGTACTTGGCTGTTTAAAATCGCCTCAAATAACTGCATCGACTTCATTCGTAAAAAACGTGTGGAAGTAACATCTATAGATCGAGGTATCACGACGAGTGATGGCGAACGCATGCACATAGATGCAAAGTCTCAAACTTTAAACCCCGAAGAAACCATCATTCAAGGCCAAAGATTGGTCCACATGAGACTCCTCGTCAGCAAACTCAAGCCGAAATACCGCGAACTCGTAGAAAAACGTTATTTCGAGGAGAAAAGCTATGAGGAAATTGCCGAAGAACTCAACCTACCATTAGGAACCGTTAAAGCTCAACTATTCCGCGCTCGTGATTTCTTAGCAGCCATGATGCAGCACACCAAAGACAGCATCTAAATGACGCTTATCGAACATTATTTTCCTGATTTAAGCCCATTACAACTGCAGCAATTTGCAGCTTTAGAAGGCCTTTACCAAACCTGGAATGCACAAATCAATGTCATTTCTAGAAAAGATACCGATCACTTTTACGAACGACACGTATTGCATTCGCTAGCCATTGCCAAAATTATCCAATTCTTACCTGGTGCTTCCGTACTGGATATCGGTACTGGTGGCGGCTTCCCAGGCATTCCTTTAGCCATTCTTTTTCCTGAGGTTCAGTTTCATTTAGTAGATTCAATCGGTAAGAAAATAAAAGTGGTACAAGAGGTGGCTGGGCATTTGGGACTGCAAAATGTAGAGGCAAGCCATGTTAGAGCAGAAAACGTGAAAGACCGATATGATTTTATTGTCAGTAGGGCCGTTACGCAGATGCCTATTTTTCTGACTTGGGTAAAGGGCAAAAGTGCTAAAAAAAACCTGCATCCTTTTAAAAATGGAGTATTTTACCTCAAGGGCGGAGACCTCAGCGAAGAATTAGCAGGTTTACGCTACCCTGTCAAGGAATTTCCGATTGCTGATTTTTACACGGAGGAATTCTTTGAAACCAAAAAGGTAGTATACGTGCAGCTTGTGCCCTAAAATGAGCAGCTATATTTGGTAGAGGAGTGCCGCGGCATAAGCCTTAATAGCACGTTTTTCTCCGAAAGAATCGACTTTTTCGTGGGTGGTAGCCTTGATGCTGATTTCATCAGTTTGGATCTCTAGAATAGCGGCCAAAACCTCTTGCATCTGAGCAATATGCGGATTCACTTTGGGGCTTTCTAAAATCACTGTTGCATCAATATTGACGATGGCATATCCTTTGCCTTTAACTAAATCAATAACCCGCGTCAATAAAATTTTAGAATCTATTCCTTTAAATTGCGGATCCTGATCTGAAAAATGATACCCGATATCTCGTAATGCCAGGGCGCCCAAAAGTGCATCACAAATTGCATGAATAAGCACATCTGCATCGGAATGCCCAACAGCCCCGAGTTCTGAGGGGAGTTGTATGCCGCCAATCCAGAGGGGGTAGCCCGCCGCTAACTGGTGGACATCTACGCCGTAGCCGATGCGCAATTGAGGTTTAGGCTGCATTAATTTCCTGCTAGATTGAGTCTTAATGTAAAGCGTAGCGTATTGGCTAGTGGGCTTTGGCGTCCGTTTAAAGAGGCTAAATAAGAAAAGTCAATGGCAAACATGTTATACTTGAGCGAGGCGCCTAGATTGAGAAACTGTCGGTTTCCTTTGTTTTTATTTTCATAAAAAACACCACCGCGTAGGGCTAATACGTCGCTATACCACCACTCTGCTCCGGCAGCAATATTGATTTCGGCAAGTTCTTCTTTGAGACGTGTTCCTTCTACAATTTGATAGGTCCCGTCCTGATTTTGGATATAGTCTCCATTCTCGTCTTCAGCAAGTACTCCTGGTGCGTCATAAAAAGACTGCATCATGGAGGAGATGATGCCGATATCACCGTTCATCCCTGCAAGCATTTGATAATTGCCGTCTATGAGCTTATAAATAGCAGGTGTAGGTACCAATAAGCGCTGCAGGTCTAAAGAAAAAGTAACTTTATTGTATTCGTCGAATTCTGCTAGGAAACTATTGCCAATTTTGAGATTCATCGGAATGAAATCTCGGCGCGACAACTCGGAGTAAGAAACTTTATTACCCACATTATTTATCGTAAGGCCAAAGGTATAAGTACCCTCTGTATTGCCGATTTTAGCGTCGTCATTGAAATAACTAAACGAAAGATCTGCAGCACCGACAATACCGGGCTTTGTATTGACGCCAGCAACGGTAAGACCACCTGTTAGGTTAGAATATGCAAATTTTCCATTTACACCAATGCTGAATCGATCTGACAATCTGAAAGCATAAGCACCCACTAATTCAAACTCACTTGGTTTGTCGTCGCGTAGCACATCGCCATTGATATCTGTGAATGTAATTTCTCCGAGGCTAAAAAAACGGAGCGCACCACCAATGGAGTGAATCTTATTAATTTGCTTGTAACCAGCAAGGTAAGATAAATGGATGTCATTGGTGAGTTGACGCAGCCAAGGGGTGTAAGATAAACTAACCTCCGATTTTTGCTCGGCGAAGCTCAGAAGCGAAGTGTTCCAATAGATCGAGGTAGAGTTGGCGCTCAGGGCTGTACCAGCATCGCCCATTCCGCCTGCTCTTGAGTCTGGCGTAATGGCCAAAAAGGGCAAAGAGGTGGTAATGGTATTGAGCTGAAGATCGTTGTCTGTGACGCCAGAGCCACCTGTGGGCTGAGCCAATGCAGTTTGGTAAATAAACACCGAACTGATAGCGAGCAGTAATTTATAAAATCTTGGTCTTTTCATAGAGCAGGTAAAGATAGGGAATTTCTATTTTAGGATAACAAGTTTTTCTGTTTGCTCTGCATAAGCACCATCTGGAGTTTGAATACGCAAACGATATAAATAGGTGCCGCGCGCCAGTTCATCTCCGAAGTCATCTCTACCGTCCCAAAATAAGCCAGCTACTCTGAAGCCTGTGGTTGGCACCTCTTCAGCAATAGTTTTGACGAGTCGTCCTGAAACAGTAAATATTTGAACCTGAACATCGAGGGAGGAACAAGATTGGTTGTGTTCGAACATAAATTCAGTGCGCGTTGTAAACGGATTAGGATAATTGAGAACGTGCTGTAGCGTAGGCTCTTCTTTGGCCTGTACAATGAAATCTATTTGCGCAGTCGATGAATTGTTGTTGACATCCCAAACTTTTAAAGAAAGGGTATGCGGACCGGGAGCTAGGTTCTGATACTGATAACGAACCTCGCCAGATTGGTATGAATCTAAGTTGGCAGCATAAAAATCATTGAGCACAACGGGTTGAGCGGTTTGACCATCTAAAACAGCAATGATGTCGTGGCCAATCCCATTTCCGACGGTATTGATTCCGTTTTCGTCAGATACTTTAGCAAGCAAGACCGGACTTTCGTCCGTAACTGATCCATTGACGAATCCTTCTTGGTTCATAAAGAGTTGGATGTCCGGGCCCTGCTCATCAGCAACACCATTTGGATCAATGCCGCCAACATAAAAGCTGGTGTCATAGCCTTGCGCATCCATTTGCCCATTGTGTCCGTAGTAAGAAATCTTGCCAAAATCAATATTTAAAGCGATGTCTTTTGGTACCACAAATTCAAATTCAAAATAACCGTTAGTGATGCTGCTTTGCCCACGATAAATGCGATTCGTTTGCTGCTCATATGAGATAACAGGGGAGCCTTCATCTTGCCCAAGGGTGTTTTGCACTTTCTTTTTATCAAATACTGTAGGTGTAAGTACGCCATTCCAATTCGTCAAAACAGCACCGCTGTAATCTTCCAAGTGACCTTTAACTTTCACCTTACTCAACGCCCGCAAGGTATCTAGTTGCTGCTGCGGGTCAAGGCCATTAATACTATCTGTTACAATACGATAGCGTGGCAAAGCTATACGCAAGGCGGGGTCGCCGATAAGGGTAAAACTTCTTTTATTGGAGGAGCTGACAGATGCTGCATTTTTGGTGCGGCGGGCAATTTCACCAAACTCATAAGCTTGACCATTCGGATACCGATTAAAAACGCGCTCAATTAACTTGATCCCGATGTTACTATTTACGCCAAAATATACAGACCGAGTCGTTGTGAGCATAGCGATAGCTCCTCCAGTTGGGTTCAAATAGGCCCATTCACCAGCCGATACGCGTTCTGGATCATCAAATCGGGTAAATTCACAGGTCGCGGATACGAACAGATGAAGCGCATGAATATTATTCCAAGAATTGATTTGATCAATATCCACTATACGCTCCTCGGCCAACCCGACTTCACCGCCGTGACCAATATAATTAGCCACGAGCACCCCACGCTGTATTCCTGCATCTATTGCGCTTACCATCGCAGGAAAACGCTCACCACCGGCGGTTACCACCTTCGGAAAGGCGTCCATGTAAAGTTTATTATAATTGATCTCCGGATTAAACAGCTTGGAAATTTCATATTGAGGTTCTGCATCAGTGTTGATAAAATACCCGCCTTCACGGTTATCGGTCATGACCATATATTGATTGCGCCAATCTCCGAATGTTTTATCGGTTTGAGTACCCATACAACATGAACTTGCCACGGGATAAAAATTGGAGCCATTTTTCATGTAATGCTCTATTTTATCGACTACTTGCTTGGCTTGTAATGAGGTGCTTACAATCAATCTACCTACCCCGATGTCCATCATATCGGCAGCGCTCATGGCTTCAGCATCATCTAAAATACCAAAGAAATCATCGACAACCATTGCATCAATCATGTTCTCACTGGCTTGCATTTGGTAGGTAACGATGAAATTATTGTTGTTAGGCAAGCGATTTTTCGGGTCATAGGTGCCATCGCCAAATAACAATACATATTTAGGTTTGGTCGTCGGGTCGGTTTGAATGGCCCTATCGTAAAACATTTTTACAAAGCGTCGGATGGCAGCCGGATCTTGCATCCCAGAACTAAACTCATTGTAAATCGACTGAGGTTGCACGACGTTTACAGTTAATCCGTTAGCGCGGTGTAAATCGGCCAAACGATTGGCTTGAGTAAGAAAATCTGGATGTGAAACAATGAGGTAATCGGCCTGTGGCAGCTGATGCAAATCCTGAATGGCCACACTGCCTACCCGCTCGGGTGCAAAATAAGAAGATCCGTTTGCTACTACATATTCATGGTATCCGGAAGCCACCTTAAATGTGCCTTGATTCCCTTGAGCGATCAGCGGAATCGCGTTTGGAATATGCCGATTTGAAATATCCCAAACAAAAGTATTGGCATTGGTATTTCCAATCTGATATGCCGCTAAGTTCGAGGAAGACGACCATTTCGAAACGCGAAAATTGAGCTGACTTCCCGTTAGTGAAAGGCCGCGTTGGGCATTTATCAGAATGCGGTCGAGGTACGTGACAACATTCGGATTGAGCCGATTGATTTCAATAGCGAGGTTAAGCGTAGCACTCGGAGTAGAATCGGTACAGTTCAATACGCCTCGCTGAAAATACGAGCCTGAATGGGGCATTGTCATTTGCCCCAAAATACTACTGCCTTTTTTCAATCGAAAGAGGTTTCCAGTAGTTCGGGAATTGGAGGCGTAACTCACCTGAAGACGCACTGGTTCCGCACTTACATTTGGAATGGTAAAATTGAAATTTTGGCTTAAATTGACATCAAACTCTTCACCATACCATCGCTGACCTCCTTTTACTAAATTTTCGAGGTCATTCTCATAAACGTCGCGGTAATCATAATTGGTAATCAGAGTATCTGCGGGTGCATCAATTGCAACCGAGCTTGCAATCCGCAGCGGAGCAACATCACTACCTATGTAAATATAGTAGTAGGATTGATCGCTATATGGATGCCTAATTTGATTGAATTGGCTTCCGCCAGATAGTTCCCATCGGTGGGGGCCCCAAGCGTAAAACAGTACAAAATCATTGGCATCGAAGGTGCCATCTCCTTCGCCATTGATGATAATTGCATTTTGCGCTAGGTCGTCCGTAATCGGTACTGCATTTGACTCCGGAAGCACTCCTTCTCCATTTCCAAAAATATGAATGTGCGCCGGATTGAGATTGGTTGTATTGAAACCGCAAGCCTCTAAAAATGCTTTATCAATTTTGTAAATACCATCCTTGGTTACGGCGATACGGTAACACTTTCCTGACGTACTGCCTAAAATAGAGGAGCTGGCATAATCCTTTACCTGAGCGGTTGTTCCATTTTTGACGCGATAACTCAATTGGGTCAGGCGTTCCACACTGCCATCTTTGAAACGAAGCGGCAGAATATAAAAAGATAAATAAGGTTGGCCTGCATCTGAAACAATTTTTGCATCAATAACAGCATCTGGCTGAAAACGTAAATCGAGCTGCTGATATATCTGCGCTTGTTCTTTCGGTATTTTTACGTAAGAGGTGGTTAATATTTCAATTTCCTGATGAATACTGCTGTGCTTTTGTTGCAGTGCAAAAAATGGTTGGCCGTTGTCTAGGCCAAAATCTTTAACTGTCTGCAGCTCAAATGCTTCATCCCCAATAAAAATTTGTGTTGTACCTGTCCAGTCCAGAACAAGGCTTTGAACCTGCGCCATGGCGGTAAAACTGGCACTGAAAATGAAAAAAAGAAGGAGATTGCGAAAATAAATCATGAAAATTACTGTTTGTAGCGCTAGAAAAACGTCAATTTATTTATTTTATTTGAATAAATATTCGATATTTGTAACCTTTGAAACCTGAATAACGTTAAGATTGTTCGTGCTAAAACCAACTTTCGTGAAAATAGTCAAACCACTACTAGTAGTCCAGATAAGCCTCATTACCTTGATAATGAGCGCTGTATCTTGGGCGCAAGACCCTACTTTTACGCAATTCTATGCCAACCCGACCTACCTCAATCCAGCGCTTGCAGGGTCGTCAGGATGCCCTAGAATTTCGTTAAATTACCGCAACGAATGGCCCCAATTGACCGGCAATTACGTCACATATGCGGCAGCCTATGACACCTACTCCAAAAATATTTCAGGTGGTTTTGGTCTATTAGCTATGCACGATCAACAAGGCCAAGGCACCATCCAAACATCCATGATTGGCGGAATTTACTCATACAACGCGAAAATAACGCGCAAATTTTCACTCATGTTTGGAGCACGTGCTGCTTATTTTCAAAAATTCCTTGACTGGGACAAACTTACTTTTGGTGATATGATAGATCCACGCCGAGGGTTCATTTACCAAACAGGAGACGTTCCAAGAGGCAATGGCCGCAGAGGGTTCTTTGATGTGAGCTTTGGAATGGTGGGTTTTACCAAAAACTTTTATGTTGGTGTAGCAGGCCATCACCTCAACCGACCGGACGAATCCATGATCTTAGGTGAGTCTCGCCTACCAATTCGTTTCACCGGGCACATCGGATCCAACATCAAAATAGGGCAGCGCGGTCGTTACTCAAGCACCACCTTTTTATCACCAAATATCATTTACCAATATCAAAATGGTTTTCAAGAGCTCAATATTGGTGCCTACCTCAAATACGAAAACTTCACGCTTGGCGCGTGGTACCGCAACAGAGATGCCTTCATCATGACCGTAGGTATCAATACAGAGAAATTCAAAGTCGGTTACAGCTATGACTTAACTGTCTCAACACTTGGAAGCGGAATTACAGGTGGTTCACATGAAATCTCAATGGGCATCAATTTGAAATGTAAAAAGAAGCCTAAAAACTTTAGAAAAACTTCTTGTCCGTCTTTCTAAATGTAACCAAACCTCAATTAAGAACTTTACGTTATAAACGCACAAAAATATGAAGCGATTGATTCAAAACATCTTCGGGATTGCACTAACAGGTTTGTTGGTGCTTTCTTCGTGTTCAAAAGAACGCTCTTCAGCTACTGGTTGGGATTTCAACAACTACAAAAATGGTGGTTTTGAAAAGTTTGATGCCCGAGAGCAAGAAACTGGCCCTGGCTTGGTCATGATCGAAGGCGGTACCTTTACAATGGGCCGCACCGAGCAAGACGTCATGTCTGACTGGAACGCAAGAGCATCTAGGGTTACTGTAGCCTCTTTCTACATGGACCGCACAGAAGTCACCAACTTCCATTGGTTAGAATATATGTACTGGATGCGCCGTGTTTACTACAAAACATATCCGCACGTTTACAAAAAATGTCTTCCAGATACCCTTTCATGGAGAAGTGCATTAGGCTATAGAGAAAAATACGTAAATTACTACTTGCGTCATCCATCTTACCGCGACTACCCTGTTGTCGGTGTATCTTGGTTACAAGCAAATGATTTCTGCAAATGGCGTACCGACCGTGTCAACGAAGCTATTTTGGTTCGTGAAGGCATCCTTAAATGGCACTTTGCCGATGAAGGAAGTTCCGATGTTGGCGCTGCAAACCGCTCAGACTACGATAAAAAATACGCTTCAGTTCCTCAAAATATGTTCTCCACCGAGAACTATCTAAACGGCAATTATACCATCGAATCTGAAGGTGGCTATGTACTCAACAAAGACAGCAAACCAAAGCCTCAAATTGATTCAAAATCCAAACGAGCTGTACCGCGTGACCCATATCAATTAGAAAACTATGATCCCGTTTATGCCGACATGGATAACGGTCGCTTGGGTGCACGTCCTGTGAGAATGGAAGATGGTATGCTCCTTCCTGCCTATCGCCTACCAACAGAAGCTGAATGGGAATTCGCAGCACTTGGACTCATCGGTAACCTCGATGAAGGCACAGAAAACATCAATGATCGCCGCATTTATCCTTGGGATGGCCATTACGTCAGACAAGATGAAGAACAATATGCCGGTGCAATTCAAGCGAACTTCATGCGCAGTAAAGGCGACATGATGGGTGTAGCTGGAAGGCTTAACGACGGCGCTGACATCACAGATCGTGCAGATTCATTCTGGCCGAACGACAACGGTTTGTATCACATGGCAGGTAACGTCTCTGAATGGGTAATGGATGTGTATCGTCCGCTTACTTCTGAGGTGGCTGACGGTTTTATGCCTTTCCGTGGAAATAAATACCAGACACAACTTCTCGTACCTAACGGCCTGTACGACAAAACTGTAAAAGCAAACGAAAACATCTATGATGTACACGGTATGAAAGAATTCGTCAATGAATTTGCACGAGTGAAGTACCTTGCTCATGCCAACAAAAAATACAGTCAAGACGCCGGAACAAACTTCCAGTCTAACATGAACGTCAAAGCATCGACTACCAAAGATACGAGCAATGATACCAGTAAAAGTGCCACTGATACCGCTTCCGGTGCTCAAAATGCTCCTCAGTCAGGTTTTGTGAATAATAATCCTATGAACTCACGTGTTTATGCCAAACAAGACCCACGTAAGTATCAATTCAATGCGCCTTCAAATTATTACATTTCAAATAACTCACAATTCACCTCTCAAGAGCGCATGCAATTCGAATTTTTGGATACGCTCAATATTATGCTAGATACGGCTATTGCTCTTCACAACCAGGGCCGTACCATTGCAGCATCTGCTTACATTGAACGCGTACTTTTCAACAAAAATTTGCCAACTGAAATCCAAGAAGGTGCCAAAAAACAAGATCTTCTGGAGCTCATGGCCCTTGCCTTTGACTATGAAACCACACCAGCATTTCTCGGTATTGATACTGCACTTTTCAGTGCTGAATATTTAGAACGCAAGTTCTTATCCTACAGTACCGATCCTACCATCACCACCTGGATCATGACTCTGCGTAATGGCCTCAGTGAATTTGTTACCACAACCAAAGGTAGCCAGCGATGGAGAGACGTAACTGTAGAGGAAAACGCTGGTCGACTAAACTATCGCAAAGATGATTACATTGACTACCTTGATGGGGATCTCGAATCTTCTATTTTCTACAACAACAACCAAAGAAAAGAAGAAATCAACAGTGGTTTAAGAGATCCTAAATTGGTTATGTATCAGAGTGAGCACGAAAATTACAACCTTAACAATGAGCAAATCAATGCTGGAAAGTCTGGTTGGCCTACCACGCTGGTTTCTGATAAAAGCCGCGTGTATAAAGGAGGTTCTTGGGCAGATCGCGCGTATTGGCTTGCTGTAGGTAACCGACGCTACCTAGATGAAGATAAATCTTCGGCAACCATAGGCTTTAGATGCGCTATGGACAGAATCGGTAGTTCGCGAAGACCAGATATCAAAGAATAATTCTTACACTTAATACATAAAAGCCCGAAGTTTTCGGGCTTTTTTTTTGCAACTTTGTTTTATGGAAAAATGGCTTGCGATTTTTGATGAATGCAATGGTGTGAGCACCGATAGCAGACAAATACAAAAAGATTGTATGTACATTGCACTAAAGGGGGATCATTTTGACGGTAATAGCTTTGCGCAAAATGCAATTGAAGGTGGCGCGCGTTTTGCCATTGTTGATGATGAAGCTGTTGCCAACGGAGTAAACATACACTTCGTGCCTAATGGTTTACTTTTTTTGCAAGAATTAGCATATGCCCACCGCATGCGATTTAAGATACCGATCATAGGTATTACGGGTAGTAACGGCAAAACGAGTACCAAAGAATTGGTTAATTGTGTGTTGCAATCTTCATACAATGTCCTATGTACAGAAGGGAATCTTAATAACCATATTGGCGTACCCCTGACTTTATTAAAACTTCGAGCAGAACATCAAATTGCCATCATTGAAATGGGGGCAAATAAGCCTTATGATATCGCTGAGCTTTGCCAAATTGCCGCACCAACTTTTGGTCTCATCACCAATATTGGCAAGGCACACCTCGAAGGCTTTGTCAATTTTGAAGGCGTGCTCAAGACCAAGTCAGAACTTTATGAACATGTAGCCGCCAATCGTGGCGCCTTGTTTGTCAATGCTGATGACCCTGTATTATGGGGTGCCGCACAAAAAAATAATAGCTCATACCACACGTACGGTACGCAAAATAGCGAATTAAAAGGAAGTCTTGCCTACCTCGATCCTTATGTGCATTTTTCTTGGACATTTAAGGACTATCACTCCCCTATTATACATACGCAAATCATTGGAAAATATAATTTCTTCAATTTTTTAGCGGCTGTGCGCATTGGTCTATATTTTGAAGTAGAGCCAAGTCTTATGAACGAAGCAATTGCCCACTATAAACCAACAAACAAGCGCTCTCAAGTAGAAAAGACCAACCATAATACAGTTATTATTGACTGTTATAACGCCAACCCGTCGAGTATGCAGAGTGCCTTAAGCTCTTTTCATGAAATAACACATACAAATAAGTTGGTTATATTGGGAGACATGCTCGAGTTGGGTACTGAAGGCCCAGAGGAACATCAGAAAATCTTGGATTTCCTAGCTGACCATCATATTTCGTATCTAACAGTTGGGCCTATATTTAAAGCATTGAACGCTGCAGGTTATGCCAATGTAACAGAACTCAAAGAAATACTTAGGGGCCAACAAATAAAGGATAAACTAATTCTTTTGAAAGGTTCGCGAGGACTTGCTTTGGAGCAACTACTTGATTGCCTTTAACTTAAGAGCCATATTGCATTAAAAATGCCTTCAAAAAAGGATCTAAGGCACCGTCCATCACTGCATCAACGTCGCCGGTTTCTGTGCCGGTACGCACATCTTTAACCAATTTGTAAGGATGCATGACGTAATTGCGGATTTGACTTCCCCACTCGATTTTCTTTTTGCCTGCTTCAATCTCGTTGCGCTTTTCCATGCGCTCGCGCAGTTCTAATTCATATAATTGTGAACGCAAAAGTTGTAAGGCTTTTTCTTTATTGGCTAATTGAGATCTAGATTCAGAATTTTCAATGATTATTCCAGAAGGTGCATGACGCAAACGAACGGCGGTTTCTACCTTATTGACATTCTGACCTCCGGCGCCCCCTGAGCGGAAGGTTTCCCAGGTGATCTCTGCAGGATTGATATGAATTTCAATTTGGTCGTCTACAAGCGGATATACATATACTGAAACGAAACTCGTATGGCGTTTGGCGTTGGAGTCAAATGGGGAGATGCGCACCAAGCGGTGAACGCCATTTTCTCCTTTCAGGTAACCAAAGGCAAACTCACCTTCAAATTCTATTGTTACGGTTTTTACACCGGCTACATCACCTTCTTGAAAATTGAGCTCAGTGAGTTTATAACCGTGTTTTTGGCCCCACATTAAGTACATGCGCATGAGCATACTCGCCCAATCACAGCTTTCTGTACCACCAGCGCCAGCGGTTATTTGCAATACGGCAGAAAGGCTATCTTCCTCGTTGGAGAGCATATTCTTGAGCTCCAATTCTTCGATTTCTTCGAGTAATTTGGTGTATTGAGCCTGAAGCTCCGCTTCTTCAGCCATACCTTCGCGTACAAATTCCATGAGTACATCCAGATCAGCAACTGCAGTGGCCGTTCGGTCGAAGGTGTCTACCCAAAATTTAAGCCCCCGAATTTGCTTCATTTTATCTTCAGCTTTTTTGGGATCATCCCAGAAAGAAGGGTCTTGTGTTTTGAGCTCTTCCTCTTTGAGCTGCATACGTTTTTCGTCTATTTTGAGAAACGATTGGATCGTCGAGAGTCGGTTTTGTAGTACTTTATACTGTTCGGTAGTCATGCCGCAAAGTTAAGCATTCTCTCAAGGAAAGAAAAGGAAAGCGCATTCGATGATTCCGCCAAAATGTGTACATTTGTCACAAATCAATGTAAAATGAATATTCCAGCTGAACTCAAGTACACAAAAGACCACGAATGGGTAAAACTCGAAGGTGACATCGCAACTATTGGCATTACTGAATTTGCACAAAGCGAACTCGGAGACATCGTATACGTCGAAGTAGAAACCGTTGGAGAAACAATGGCCCAAGAAGAAGTTTTTGGCAGCGTAGAAGCAGTTAAAACCGTCTCTGATCTCTTCTTGCCAATGAGTGGAGAAATCATCGAATTCAACGAAACACTCGAGGCGAATCCAGAGTTAGTCAACAATGATCCGTATGGTGCAGGCTGGATGGTCAAAGTCCGGGTTTCAGACACCAGTGAGTTTGAAGCACTCCTCGACGCTACCGCTTACGCTCAGGAGGTCCACTAAAATCATCGCTTTTTAGATCTATAAATTTAAAAACCGCTTTTGAAGCGGTTTTTTTTTGACCAGAAAAGTCGTTGGCTAGGGCCAAACGTGTCGTGCACCCTCTATTTCTACTTCTAAATAATCGGGAAGCTGAAAGAATAAATCCCGATCAATAAGCTCCTCTAAAGCATCGATGGTAATGGAAAATTCCAAAATGGATGCTGTTGACTTGGCATGAGGCAAGAGGAACGCAATTCCTTTGTGTTGTTTTGGAGCAACAAGCGCCTTGAAATAAGCTTTTGGTACGCTCACTTTATTGGGTCCAATTGTTGGTAAGCCTGGCTCTAGAACAGGACCCGTTACCACATAGATGGTATCGTAAAGCAAAGCCCAATCGCGTACTTTTTCTTCAAGAACTTTCCATATACCACGATTAAAGCCCGGCAATTGTGGGCTCATATTACTGAAATAAAAGGACTCTTGCATCACTTGCAAAGACCAACTCATGTCGGCAGCTGGTGCGAGGTGCCCGCGGTCATATCCACTTTTGGCATAGTCTGCATTTGTGGCTGTTTGACTCAACACAAAGGGGTCTGGCATAAATTTATTGCTGCGCTCTACACCTGAACCAAGGTGAGCTTTTGTAAGGATATACGCCACCCAATTAGCTTGCTCATGGGCTTCGTTGTAGGAAAACGTGTAGGCAGTTCGCTCAATGACTTCCTCGCCTTTCAGAGGCAAGGGGCAGGCCATGCTTATAATCTTGTTTGCTGGCGCTTGCCAATACCGCCATGAAGGTAAAGTGAATAAAAAAGCCGCCATCCAAAAAAGGAGTAGCGGCTTTAGCATAGATGGAAGCTTACGCTTAAGCATCGATTTTTGCATATTTAGCGTTTTTCTCGATAAACTCACGGCGAGGTGGAACGTCGTCTCCCATGAGCATAGAGAAAATTTGATCGCACTCAGCTGCATTTTCAATGGTTACTTGACGCAGTGTGCGGCTTTCAGGATTCATGGTAGTTTCCCAAAGCTGTTCTGCGTTCATCTCGCCAAGACCTTTATAGCGTTGAACATTGACTGAAGACTCGCTGCCACCTCCTTTTAAATCATTGATCAGACGATCGCGCTGGTCTTCGTTCCAGGCGTAGTCTGACTTGGTGCCTTTTTTCACTTGATAAAGCGGTGGAGTGGCAATATAGACATAGCCTTTTTCGATGAGTTCTTTCATGTATCGGAAAAGAAAGGTCAGAATGAGTGTCTCGATGTGTGAGCCATCGACATCGGCATCACACATAATAATGATTTTATGGTAACGGAGTTTTTCGAGATTCAACGCTTTAGAATCTTCTTCCGTGCCAATGCGCACGCCCAGAGCTGTATAGATATTCTTGATTTCTTCGTTCTCGAAAATTTTGTGTTGCATGGCCTTTTCTACATTCAGAATTTTACCTCTGAGCGGCATAATGGCCTGAAAATGACGGTCACGGCCTTGCTTGGCTGTTCCACCTGCGGAATCTCCCTCTACAAAGTAAACCTCGCATGCCGCTGGGTCTTTTTCAGAGCAGTCAGCAAGTTTTCCGGGCAAACCTGAGCCGGTAAGTACGTTTTTACGCTGTACCATTTCTCGTGCTTTGCGCGCGGCATGACGCGCCCGCGCAGCGAGAATAACTTTCTCTACAATAACTTTAGCCTCAGCAGGGTGTTCTTCTAAATAAGCTGAAAGCATTTCGGATACGGCTTGGCTCACGGGAGCCGTTACCTCACGGTTGCCCAATTTGGTTTTGGTTTGGCCTTCGAATTGTGGCTCTTGTACTTTTACGGAGAGAACAGCTGTGAGTCCTTCACGGAAGTCATCGCCGTCTATTTCAATTTTTTCTCTGGCAAGAATACCTGAATCAGTGGCGTATTTTTTGAGCGTGTTGGTAAGGCCTCGTCTAAAACCAGAAAGATGGGTACCACCTTCATGGGTGTTGATGTTATTGACGTAAGCCTGGATATTCTCTGTGTAAGAAGTATTGTAGGTGAGTGCAACTTCGACTGGAATGCCTTCGCGCTCGCCTTCAAAATAGATGACATCTGAAATAAGCGCCTCGCGATTGCGATCGAGGTAAGTAGCGAATTCTCTGAGCCCACCTTCTGAGAAATACGTAGTACATGGGTGTGTGCCGTTTTCGTCAAGTTGGCGCTTGTCAGTGAGCGTAATCGTGATTCCTTTATTGAGAAAGGCTAGTTCGCGCATGCGTGCTGCAATCGTATCAAAATTGTATTCGGTAAACTCAAAGATGGTGGGATCCGGAGTAAAAGTAACCTCTGTTCCAGTTTCAGTAGACTCCCCGACAACTTTTACGTCGTACATGGGTTTTCCGATGTTGTATTCTTGTTGGAAAATTTGACCATCTCTGCGTACAGTAGCTATGAGATGTATAGACAACGCATTGACACAAGAAACACCCACACCGTGCAAACCACCAGATACCTTGTAAGTGTCTTTGTCGAATTTTCCTCCTGCGTGCAAGACGGTCATGACTACCTCTAAGGCTGATTTCTTTTCTTTGGTGTGCATGGCGGTTGGGATACCGCGGCCGTTGTCTGTAACCGTAATGGAGTTGTCTTCGTTGATCAGTACGTTGATGCGGTTGCAGTAGCCAGCAAGAGCTTCATCTATGGAGTTGTCCACAACTTCGTAAACAAGGTGATGAAGACCCTTAATGCCTGTATCGCCGATATACATTGCGGGGCGTTTTCTCACCGCTTCTAATCCTTCTAATACCTGGATATTATCTGCCGAATAATTGTCTCTCTTTTCGTCTTCAGCCATGTTGCTATAGTTTGTTGATAGTGTATAATTTTACGTAAACAAAAATAAAAAAAAGCACCTCTTGAAAGGTGCTTTTGAAAGGGCATAAAGCCTTAACTTATCAACAAAATTTCAACTATTTAAACTATTTTTCAATCCATGCAATAATACTTGGGTCGTTGGGCAAAATGCGCGGTGAAATCACTTTTGAAAGACGACCGTTTTCATCGATTAGGTACTTTTGAAAGTTCCATTCAACTTTGCTGTCTTCTTTTCCATTTTTAACTTTTTGGGTAAGAAACTGATAAACTGGATGCATCTCTTTACCTTTTACTGAAATTTTAGACATCATCGGGAAACTAACGCCATAATTTAGTTGACAAAATTGTGCGATTTCTTTATCCGAACCCGGTTCTTGAGACATGAAATCATTAGCAGGGAAACCTACGATTACAAAATTCTTACTATTGTATTTCGTATAGAGCGCCTCTAATTGCTCATATTGAGGAGTAAGGCCGCATTTAGATGCTGTGTTGACGATCATGATTTTTTTTCCTTTTAGCGAGGCGAAATCAAAGGTTTTTCCATTGATATCTTTGACTTGAAATTGATAAATGGTATTCGTTTCAGAAGGAATGAGACTCATGAGAAGTAAGCTTAAGGACAATAAAATAGTTTTCATAGACGTTTTTTCATGTAACAATAGCAAGCAAATATAGTTCGAGATGGAACCATTTTTCTGAAATTACGAATAAGTAAATGATGCGCATCGTTCTTGCTATTATACTTTGTACTTACTCCATGGCTTGGTCTCAAAAAAAGACGGGCTTTTGGCAAGGCATGTTATTTTCTACCAAAAATGAAACGCTGCTTATTCCGGTGTATCTAGATCTCTATTTTACAAATGGGAAAATAGATGGGAAAATAAGAATTGAAAACAAAGAGGGTGCGAGTGTTTATCCGGTTGTTGGAAAGTTTGAAGGCAATGACATTCAACTCGTCACAATGAAAGCATTGTGGTCTTACTTGCCAGAATTTTCACTTCCCCCGTATGTTTACACCCTCAAATACAATCCCGAAAATGGCTACTTAGAGGGGGGCATAGATCAGCAAGATTATCGCTTTATTGCCTACCAAAGCAAAGGTGAAATTTCAGTAAGTAAAATCCCATACCTACCAAAAGACTGGTTACTACGTTTTCAGCAAGAATTAAGAGATGGTGTCTCCGCACCTCAAATTCGAAAGCAGGAGTTGTTAAATTTTACGTTTGAACCCATTTACTTCGATTACGACCAAGCAACTATTCGCGCAGCGCATGAGGGCTACTTGAAAGAATTAATTAGAATGGTGAAAAGTCATTCAGACTTGCGCATTGAAATTACCGGCCATACGGATGCAGATGGCTCTGATTCATATAACATAACGCTTTCAGAAAAAAGGTGCCTTGCGCTGATTGCATTTTTTGAGCAACACGGACTAGCCAGAGACCGAATAGTTGTTCAATTCAAAGGTGAGAAATATCCCGTCAAAGACAATGCTACTGAAGAAGGAAAGCAATTCAATAGACGCGTCGATTTTCGTTTTATCTAAACTCGGCCATTTTCTAGTTAAAGACCCGCTAACTTCTCCTTGAGAATGGCCATCTTTGCCAAAGCGTCTGCCTCCTTCTTGCGCTCATTAGAAACCACCATTTCTGGTGCTCCAGCCATGAATTTTTGATTTTGCAACTTAGCCTGAACACTTTTCAAAAAGCCCTGTGTGTAGTACAGTTCTTCTTCTAGCTTCTTTTTTTCTGCTTCAAGATCTATCTGCGCGCCAAACGGAACAAAAAATTCGATACCTTCAACTATAAAGCTATTGGACTGCGCAATTTTATCCTGGACGTATTGCAGCGTCGACAAATTACCCATTTTTAAAAGAATGCTATCGGTATCTTGAGCGCGGGATTGATCGGCTTTGATATAGAGCTCAAGTTTGACTTTGGTCGCAATATTGTTGTGTTTTCGGATGTTTCGAATTTGCGTAATCACCTTTTCATTGAAGGCAAATTGTTGAAGTGGCACAGAATCTACTTCTTGAGCAATTGGCCATTGCGCAATAACGATGTCATCGCCAATTGGACGCTCGCGCAGGGCATGATATAGCTCTTCGGCAACAAAAGGTGTAAACGGATGCATGATTTTGAGCAGGCGTTCAAAAAAATCGAGCGTTTGTTCGAGTGTTTGACGATCTATTGGTTGTTGATAGGCTGGTTTGATCATTTCTAAATACCAAGAGCAGAAATCGTCCCAAACAAGTTTGTAGGTAGCCATTAAAGCGTCAGAGATTCGAAACTTATCGAAGTTTTCGTTGATCTCTTTTAATACTTGCGCAAAGCGGTTTTCAAACCAATTGATGGCTACTTGACTAGAAGTAGGTTGCTCGATTTCTAATACCTCCCATGAAGAAACCAGACGATATGCATTCCAAATTTTATTGGTAAAGTTGCGGCCTTGTTCACATTGTGAGCTGTCAAATGGAAGGTCATTGCCGGCTGGTGAGGATATAAGGACGCCAACCCGCACACCGTCGGCACCGTACTGATTGATGAGATCTATTGGATCGGGAGAGTTACCTAAAGACTTCGACATTTTACGGCCAAGTTTGTCTCGAACAATTCCAGTATAATACACATTTTTGAAAGGCTGTTGCCCCATGTATTCATAACCTGCAATGGCCATGCGCGCCACCCAAAAGAACATGATTTCGGGCGCAGTGACAAGGTCATTAGTTGGGTAGTAATAGTTGATTTCTGGGTTGTTGGGTTCGGTGAGGCCATTGAAAACAGAGATGGGCCATAACCAACTTGAGAACCAGGTGTCGAGCACATCTTCGTCTTGCCGAAGCGCTGAGGCACTCACTGCCCTACCCGCCTTTTCAGACGCGAGTGCAAGCGCTTCTTCTTGCGTTTTGGCCACCACGAAATCTGCTGGTCGATCGCTGTAGTACCACGCCGGAATGCGATGCCCCCACCAAAGTTGACGAGAAATGCACCAATCTTTGACGTTCTCCATCCAGTGACGGTAGGTATTTTTGAATTTATCAGGATGAAATTGAATATTGCCATTCATGACGTTTTCAAGTGCCGGGGCAGCAAGTTCTTTCATAGAGACAAACCATTGCAAAGATAATTTAGGCTCAATAACCGCATTCGTGCGTTCTGAAAACCCTACTTTATTGATGATGTCTTCGGTTTTGACCAAAAAGCCCTTGTCGTGGAGTTCTTTTTCGATTTCTCGACGAACCTCGAAGCGGTCTTTGCCTTGGTAGTGTGCACCATTTGCATTAAGCGTGCCGTTGTCATTGAAAAGATCAATGCTCGGCAAGTTGTGTTTTTGGCCCAACTCGTAGTCATTCGGGTCGTGGGCAGGGGTTACTTTAAGACAACCTGTTCCGAAATCTTTGTCTACGTAGGCATCGGCAATAATGGGGATTTCACGATTGATCAGCGGTACCAAAACACTTTTTCCGATGAGTGGGAAGTAGCGCTCATCTTCGGGGTGTACGCAAATAGCGGTATCGCCAAGAATGGTTTCGGGACGTGTTGTGGCAATGGTAAGCCAATTATCTGGCGCACCGGTTACTTGATAACGGACGTAAAATAGCTTTGAATTGACTTCTTTGTAATTGACTTCTTCATCGGAAAGTGCAGTGAGGGCCTCAGGGTCCCAATTGACCATGCGAACACCTCGATAAATTTTACCTTTTTGAAAAAGATCGATAAAGACATTGATCACCGACTCGGAATAGGCTGGGTCCATGGTGAAATGCGTGCGTTCCCAGTCGCAAGAAGCACCCAAACGCTTGAGTTGCTCTAAAATGATGCCGCCATGTTTGTCTTTCCACTCGAAAGCATGCGCTAAAAATTCGTCGCGAGAAAGTTCTGATTTGGAGATGCCGTCAGCCTTAAGTTTTTGTACCACTTTGGCTTCGGTAGCAATAGATGCGTGATCGGTGCCAGGCACCCAGCATGCGTTTTTGCCCAACATGCGCGCACGACGAACCAAAACATCTTGAATGGTATTATTGAGCATATGACCCATGTGCAACACGCCGGTAACATTGGGTGGCGGAATCACAATAGTGTAAGGCTCGCGGTGATCAGGGGTTGAATGAAAATAGCCCTTATCTAGCCAATATTGATACCATTTTTCTTGCGCAAGTTGCGGTTCGTATGTTTTTGCAATCTCCATGACTTCGTCTTAAAGATGCAAAGATAACAAATATCTGTGCGCGTAATGCGTCAACTAGTTGATCACAGGAGAATCTGAAGGGCTCAAAACCGATCCTTTGATGGTCAGAACTATCGGGTCGCCGACATTAGAAAAAACGGTAATCGTTTTGGTAAACCCTCCTACCCTTTTGGTATCGTAATGCACTTTAATGACCCCTTTTTTACCCTTTCTGATGGGTGTTTCTGGTCGGTCCGCGGCAGTGCATCCGCAGCTCGTTTGAACATTGGTAATAACCGCTGCTTTTTTAGAGGTGTTTTTAAACTCAAAAACAAATAGGTCTTCAGAACCGTAAGGAATATTTTGACGCTCGATTTCTAATACCGCAAATTTGAGTGGCGGCTGTAAATCTTTTTTGGATTGAGTTGCAGTTTGTGCAAATATTGCAGTACTTAAAATGAGTAATAATGAGAGTTGTAGGTATTTCATCGTCTTTTGGTTTTCTATTCAAAAAAATATAAGCTTTCTACAATGATAAACATTGCTATTTGTCTTGCGCTAAAATTAACACATTTTTAGCAAGTACTTTCTAAGAGCGCCTTTAATCCAGCATAACTTTCATTCAGACGTGCTTTCCAATCTTTTTTTTGCAACCAAAAGACCGCTTCAATACCTTCTTCTTTTTGCGGCACCAAGGAATCTTGACCTTCATATTGAAACGCAAACCAATGATTTTCTTTCCAATACAATTTACCTTTCATTTCGTAAACATGATAGGTCCGGCCAAGAATGCCTTCGCAAGTCAATAGACCGCTTAAGCCCGTTTCTTCTTTTACTTCTCTGATTGCAGCTGCCAATGCTGTCTCGCCCTTTTCTATCTTCCCTTTTGGGAGGTCTAGATGACCAAAGCGATCGATCCACAAATAGGCATCTTCATTTATTTTTTGAACGAGAGCCCCAGCGGTACGGATTAGTTTGAAAGCTTCAAAGAAATGATGTAGGGCAGCTTTAGGATCATCCGCTACGACCTGAACACATGATTCACTTTCAAAGGCCTTGGAGAGCATTTCATAGGATTGAGGCGGCAAACCAACCCAATGAGGCAGTTGATGATCTTGATCTGTAAATAGGACGTAATTGTTTTCGAGGAAAACTTTGTATTTTTGCGCCATGAATGTGAACAAAGATTTGAGTCTAAAGGTAGCAGAATTGCTGCTCAAAACAAAAGCTGTGCGTCTACAGCCCGACAAACCCTTCACGTGGGCCTCTGGTTGGAAGTCTCCAATTTATTGCGATAACCGCATTACGCTGAGTTTTCCTGAAGTGCGCACGCACATTCGTCAAGGATATGCCCAAACCATTCTCGACAATTTTGGTAAACCCGATGTAATTGCTGGAGTGGCAACAGGCGGAATCGCTCAAGGCGCCCTCATTGCTCAAGAATTAGGTTTGCCATTTATTTATGTTCGAAGTGCAGCAAAAGGACACGGCATGGAGAACCTCATCGAAGGAGCCTACCAGGAGGGTCAACGCGTTGTGGTCATCGAAGACCTCATCTCAACGGGTGGGAGCAGTCTAAAGGCGGTAGAAGCGCTTCGTGCAGGTGGTTTGGACGTCAAGGGACTCATCGCTACTTTCACATATGGTTTTTCCCTCTCGGAAGAACAATTTACAGCAGCCAATTGCCCATATGTTTGTCTAACCGACTACAGCACGTTAATTGAAGTAGCAACCAAAACTAATTATATCAGTGAATTGGATGTTGAAACCCTCAGTGCATGGCGCCATAACCCAAGTACCTGGATGCAATAAAGGCGGAAGCAAAAACAAATGCGCACCTTAAAAAGTCAACAATTTGGTATCGAGCAAAGCACAGATCGTGTGCTTGAATTCTTATCAGAACCCAAAAATTACGGTCTCTTACTGCCTAAAGAACAAACATCAGATTTTCAATACACCACAACCCAATTTAGCTTCAAAGCTGCGGGTCAGTTTCACTTGGCATTAGAAAAGCAAGCAGCCGTTACCCACTTGCTGCATTTTAAGGGCCTGCCAAGCAATCCATTTGCCTTTGATTTATTTGTTCATCTCGAGCAAACCGAACAGCAAACGACCGGCTATATCGAAATCCAAGCAGAACTCAACATGATGCTTCAAATGCTCATTGAAAAACCTTTACAGAAATTGCTTAGCGAAATGGCTGAAAATCTCAGGCATCATTTAGCTCATAATAGGTAAGAAACTTCCTTATTGTTATACGTTTGAAGCTTTCCTCCAGTTTCAACACAAAGCGCTCCAGTCGGGCTCACTCCCTTGATGACGCCTTCAAAAACTACGCCGTCTTTCCTCCGGAAAAGCTGCATATGATCTTTGCACCACAACTCGGCTTCGAACTTATTTTTTAATGCCTGAAAATCTCCTACAAGTAAGGCTTGTTGCCCGTTCATCAGATCTAAAAACTCCAAAAGCACAGTGATTGGCTTGAAACGCTGGCCAATTTGCTCAAAAATACTGGTGGTGTTGGCTAAATCTGGATGATGATTGATATTAACTCCGCAACCGAGTATTGCCCATTCAAGTTGAGCTCCTTTGATTTGTTGTTCGATGAGTATGCCGCCAATTTTTAAATCGTTAACGTAGAGGTCATTGGGCCATTTAATTTGAGCCGTAATACCAAAACGAAATAAACAATGTTGCCACATTAATGCACTATACCAAGAGAGCCTAATTTGTTCTTCAAGCGTGTAACTGGGCTGAAAAGCAAGACTAAACATCAGATTTTCTGAACTGACAGACTGCCATGAATTGCCATGCTGCCCACGACCATTTGTTTGATAATCTGCCATTATTGCCGAACCATCTGTACAACTTCCTTGTTGAATCATATTGGCAATATAATTGTTGGTAGAATCTACAGAAATTAATTGGATAAGTACAGAACCGAATTTGGTCATCATGAAAGTCAAGAGGATTCAAATTTATCAGTTAGTTTTGTAATAGAAACAACTCAATGGCAAAAAAGAAAAAATTAGACCCTTCTGAATTACTCGTGAACGCAATTGTTGAAGGGATGCAAAATAACAAAGCGCAAGACATTACCATTTTAGACCTGCGTTCACTAGACAGCGCAGTTTGTGATTTCTTTGTGATCTGCAGCGGTGAATCTAGCACCCAAGTAGATGGCCTTGCCAATTCTGTTCAACGCAACACCCGCAAAGAGCTTCAAGAAAAACCCTGGCATACAGAAGGAAAATCCAATTCAGAATGGATTTTGCTCGATTATATCGATGTCGTTTGTCATATCTTTTACAAAGACGCTCGCTCATTCTACGACATCGAAGACCTTTGGGCCGATGCCACACGTACTGATCTCCCCAACCTTTAATCTCCGTCCTTATGTCAGAAGAAAAAAGAAAAAATCCGCTCTCGGTATACTGGATTTACATTGCATTTGTCATTGTCCTCGTCAGCACTCACCTCTATGTAAACACTGAAGCGAGTACCGTTATCAAGTACAAAGAAACCCTGCTCGACCTCGTGGAGGCTAAAGGAGTCAAGCAAGTAAAAATCATCAATCAGAGTTCGGCGCGCTTTCAATTGCGCAGTAGTGCAAAGGCCTACATGAACAACCGCAAAGACCTCGATTTTCCGAAAATGCGCAAACTGCTTGCAAACAAAAATGCGCAACCATCCAAAATGGTCTTTGAACTCGAAAATATAGGAAACCACGCAAACTTTGAAAAAGCATTAGACGAGCGCGGTTACAAGGACTACGAGAACATTATTGAAACCAATTGGATTGCACAAATTTTAGGTTATTTATTGCCTTTCGGTATCATCGTTTTGATTTGGATGTTTGTGATGCGTCGCATGTCTGGCGGCGGCGGTGGCGGTGGCGGCGGTAGTCAAATTTTCAATATCGGAAAGTCCCGTGCCCAAGTCTATGAAAAGGGCAAGAGTACCAATATTACTTTTAAAGATGTTGCTGGCCTAGAAGGCGCTAAAGAAGAAATTGTAGAAATCGTAGAATTTCTAAAAAACCCAAAAAAATACACGGAACTTGGTGCCAAAATTCCAAAAGGAGCACTCCTTGTTGGCCCTCCTGGAACAGGTAAAACCTTATTAGCTAAGGCAGTTGCCGGTGAAGCAAAAGTGCCTTTTTTCTCGCTCTCTGGTTCTGATTTCGTTGAAATGTTTGTCGGTGTCGGTGCCTCTAGGGTTCGCGATTTATTCAGACAGGCCAAAGAAAAAGCACCTGCTATTATTTTCATCGATGAAATTGATGCAATTGGACGTGCCCGCGGGAAAAACAATGGCTTTAATACCAATGATGAACGCGAAAACACACTCAATCAGCTCCTTACCGAAATGGATGGTTTCGGTACCAATTCTGGTGTGATTATCTTGGCGGCAACCAATCGTGCCGATGTACTCGATAGCGCTCTGATGCGCGCAGGCCGTTTTGACCGCCAAATCTATGTCGATATGCCAGACCTAAACGAGCGCAGAGAAATATTTGGTGTTCACCTGAAGCCGATCAAAATCTCTACAGAAATCGATATCGATTTCTTGGCCAAACAAACCCCCGGATTTTCTGGTGCAGATATTGCCAACCTTTGTAACGAAGCGGCCTTAATTGCAGCTCGTCACAATAAAACCCAAGTCGAAAAACAAGATTTCTTAGACGCTGTAGACCGTATTATCGGTGGGCTAGAAAAGAAAAATAAAATCATTACCCCTGAAGAAAAGAAAACCATTGCTTACCACGAAGCGGGCCACGCTTCGGTATCTTGGCTTTTGCAATATGCCAATCCATTAGTTAAAGTAACGATTGTTCCAAGAGGCCAATCTTTGGGTGCTGCCTGGTACTTACCCGAAGAGCGCAGCATCACTACCACCGAACAATTGCTCGACGACATGTGCGCAACCCTAGGCGGTAGAGCTGCCGAGCAGCTTACATTCAACCGCATCTCAACCGGAGCGCTTTCCGATTTAGAACGCGTTACCAAGCAAGCTTATGCCATGACCTCCATCTATGGTTTAAATGAGCGCGTCGGAAATATCTCCTTCTACGATTCTCAAGGACGCGATGCCTTCACCAAACCATACTCTGAAGATACCGCCAAAATGATCGATGAAGAAGTCAGTAAGCTCATTGAAAGTCAATATCAGCGTGCGCTCGAACTACTCGGCAAAAACCAAGACAAACTTGCACAACTCGCCGATCGCCTCCTCACCTCCGAAGTAATTTTTAAAGAAGATTTAGAGGCTATCTTCGGCAAACGCCAATGGGACCCAATCGAAGAAGTCTCAACAGAAGTTGTGGCCGAAATTGAAACTCCAGGAGAAATCAGCACTCCTGAACCAACCGAGAACACCGAAGAACCAACAACTGACGCATGATTGGAAACCTAGGGCAACGCATGATTACCGGTGCTGTTTTCGGCACGCTTGTAATCGGCTCTATGCTCTGGAATCCATATGCTTTTGCCCTTGTATTTTCTTTTTTCATGGTAGTGGGCCTATGGGAATTTTACCGTTTTTTCAAGACGCATCAAGTGGTAGAAGTTTCTAGCGAAATCGGAATATTTATTGGCATTTTTATCTATATATTACTCGTCGGAATCAGTCTAGAGTGGTTCTCTGTTATTTCGCTAAGTCTGATATTCCCTTTATTTTTCACTCTGATACTCAACGAACTCTGGGCCAAACACGCTCATCCATTGCTCAATATTTCAGTTTTGGTATTCGGAATCATCTATGTTGTAGGGCCTTTCTATCTGAGTATTGATTTGCATGTGAGAGATACCTCTACACTTCCCAAAGTACTCGGAATGTTTATCTTAATATGGACCAACGACTCCTTTGCTTACTTCTCAGGTAGGGTATTTGGCAAACGCAAACTCTTTGAACGTATTTCACCAAAGAAAACTTGGGAAGGAACAATGGGTGGTATCATTTTTACGTTGTTCTTTGGTTTTTTAATCGGAACTTATATCAATAAAGGCGAGGTCCTTTTCTGGATGATCTCTGCGCTTATTATTGCACCTGGTGCTATTTTAGGGGACTTGTTAGAATCATTATTCAAAAGAAGCCTGGACATCAAAGACAGCGGAAAAATACTCCCGGGTCATGGCGGTGTACTCGATCGTTTCGACGCAGCACTCTTTACGATTCCATTTTTTTATTGTTGGTCTATAATTTATCTTTACTGGAAATGATGACTTTTCACCGCGAGGGACGATCCATAATGCTTGGGAGCATTGTTATTTTTCTTGGCTTGAGCGCCTTGAACTACTATTTTCTTGCTTCGACTATTTTCGGGCTATTTTTATTTCTCGAAATTTGCTTTTTAGTATTGCTTTATCTCATTATTCAATTTTTCCGAATCCCAAACCGTGACTGCAATGCTGCGCATTATGATATCATTTGCCCTGCCGATGGAAAGGTCGTGGTGATAGAAGAAGTAGAAGAGACCGAATATTTCAAAGACAAACGCATTCAGGTCTCTATTTTCATGTCTCCGATGAATGTTCATGCCAATTATTACCCGATCAATGGAGAGGTAAGTTATACCAAATACCATCCAGGGCTCTTTTTAGTTGCTTGGCACCCAAAGAGCAGTACAGACAACGAGCGCAGTACCTGTGTGGTCAAGCATACCAGCGGAACAGAAGTGCTGTTTCGCCAAATAGCAGGGGCCTTGGCAAGAAGGATTTGTTATTATGCCCAAATTGGTGATTACGCTCAACAAGGCGCTGAATTTGGTTTTATCAAGTTTGGTTCACGGGTCGACTTATTTTTACCTTTAGGCACGAAAATTGATGTTGTACTTGGACAAAAGGTAAAAGCCAAGCTCACAAAGCTTGGAACTTTGAATTAATTTGTAACTTTATAAAAAAAAAGTCATGAAAAAAGTATTTTTAGCAATCGCCCTTACCACATTTGTTGGTTCTTTGGCAACAACAGCATATGCAGCTGTTAACGGAACTCAAATCGTTAAAAAAGACGACGACAAGCGTAAAAAGAAAAAGAAAAGTGCGAGCTGCTGCTCAGCTAATGGTCAGCAAAAATCATGCTCTTCTTCTAGCACGACTCAAAAGTCTTGCTCAGGTGAGAAACATTAATTGATCGCATTCTTGCAACAAAAAAGCCGGCTTTCGCCGGCTTTTTTGTTCCTTAAATTTCTTTAAGCAGTAAAGATTTCTCGATATTGGGCTTGATATTTTTCAAGGATTTTCTTTCTCTTGAACTTCAATGTTGGCGTCAGTTCTCCTCCTTCGATTGTAAACTCTTGTGGTAATAACTTCACTTTTTTAAGCTGCTCCCAAGAACCATATTCTTTATTGATCTCCTGAATTTCTTTCTCAATTCTTGCCACAAGCGTACTATTTGCAATAACCTCTGCATTAGACATACTCGAAAAATCTAATTGGTGTCTCTCGGCCCACTCACGTACGAAAGCAAAATTTGGAACGATGAAAACGGCAGGGAATTTTTCTCCCTCTCCGATCACCATGGCTTGTTCTATAAAACGAGATTGCTTTAAGCGATTTTCCATTGCTTGTGGAACGATATATTTACCGCCTGACGTTTTGAAGATCTCTTTTTTGCGGTCGGTGATTTTAAGGAATTTATCTTCCTGAAAGGTGCCGATATCTCCTGTACAAAACCAACCATCGGTATCAAATACTTCATCGGTTGCCTCTTGGTTCTTGTAATAACCCATCATGACATTTGGCCCTTTAACTAGAATTTCACCATCGGGTGCTATTTTAACTTGTACGTTATCGACCAACGGGCCTACAGAACCAATGCGAATACCGGTTACAAAATTATTCACCGAAATAACCGGGGAGGTTTCAGTAAGACCATAACCCTCTAAAATTGGAATATCCGCAGCCAAGAAAATACGCGCTAAACGAGGCTGCAGTGCGGCTGATCCGGAAGCGATGGCTTTAACATTCCCGCCAAGTGCTTCTTGCCATTTGGAGAAAATGAGTTTGCGAGCAATAGCAAGTTTCACTTTGTACGCCATTGATTTACCTACAACATCATACGCCTCTGCTACACCAACTGCCCAGAAAAATAAAGCGCGTTTTACACCGGTAAGGTCCTCACCTTTTGCCATAATTTTATCAAATACTTTTTCTATTAGACGAGGCACGGCAGAGAATACATCTGGTTTGACCTCACGGATGTTATCGCCGATGGTATCCATAGATTCAGCAAAATGAATGGAACAACCAATATACATGTATAAGTAGTGTAACATGCGCTCGTAAATATGACAAACGGGCAGAAAACTCAATACTTTTGAGTTTTTGTCGGCTGGTATGGGTACAATACAAGATGAAACCGTAGACAAAATATTGGAATGTGAGAGCATGACACCTTTCGGATTTCCGGTAGTACCAGAGGTGTAAATAATTGTAACTAAATCTGTAGTTTTGACCTCGCGCATGCGTTGTTCGACAGCCTCAGCATCATTTTGCCCCTTAACTGATTCAATTTCAGACCAATGCGAACAGTTATTGGTGTGGTCAAATGAGAAGAGATGTTTCAAAGAAGGGATGTCAGATCGGACAGACGTAATTTTATCGACTAATTCTTGATTCGATACCACACAAATTTCTACCTCTGCATCGTTTAAAATAAAACGATAGTCTGATTCGGAGATATTTGGATAGAGCGGAACTAAAATTGCACCTACTTGCTGAACAGCAATATCCAATACATTCCATTCATAACGATTGGAACTAGCAACTGCAACACGATCTCCAGCTTGAACACCCATAGAGATCAGGCCGCGGGACACATTCATTGCTGCATCAAGAAAATCTGATGTAGAAAGTGGAACCCAAATTCCTTTTGTTTTGGTAACAAACATATTGGGGTTCGGGTAATTTTTTAATTGGTGTCTAGGGACATCAAATAAACGATCTATAGTTAGCATATGATAGGTTTAAGGTCGAAAATAGCAATATTGTTTCAATTAGAGAAACAGAAGCACAAAAAGACTGATGAGCACAAGGCTGATGATGTTGAGCAAAAATCCAAAACGCATCATGTCTTTAATTCGTAAAAAACCCGAGCCAAAAACAATCGCATTTGGTGGCGTACCCACTGGCATCATAAATGCCAAACTAGCACCAAGCGTGAGTGCCATTGCCAAAGGGATTAAAGGAAGACCCGTTTGCTGAGCAAAAATACCAACGACAGGTATAAATAAGGTCACCATTGCTAAATTAGAAAGCACCTCTGAAACAAAAATAGCCAAAGCAGTGAGTATGACAATAGCCGTAACTAATCCCAGACCGTGAAATGATTCGAAAGAACTAGCTAAATATTTCAGGACGTCATTTTTTTCCAAAACAGCTGCCAATGCCAAACCTCCGCCAAATAATAATAAGATACCCCAAGGAAGTTTTTCGGTGTCAGACCAGCGCAGTATTTTCTGCTTACCTTCCTCCCCATTTGGAATTAAAAACATGGCAAGGGCTCCCAAAATAGCAGCATTTTCATCGCGGTAATGGATGTGAAATAAACTCCCTATGGCTTCGCGGAAGATCCACAAACCGGCTACCATAGAAAAAATCCACAGAACTCGCTTTTGGGCTTTAGACCAAGGTAAAGTATGAAAGTGCAAGGCGAATACGTCTTTTCGTTCTGAACCAAGAAAAGCACGAAAAATGAAGAACATGACCAATAATAAAACAATAGCCAACGGCATGCCAATCTTCATCCAGTCTAGGAAACTTATTTCTATTTGAAAATTTTCGGCCAAGATACTTGCCATTTGGGTATTGGGTGGTGAGCCTATAAGGGTTCCTACACCTCCAATGTTTGCTGCATAAGCAATAGATAACATCAAAAAAACAGCAAAGCGCGATTGCCGGTGGGCTGGCGGCATAGCTTCTACAACAGCAACAGCCATTGGCAGCATCAGCAGTGCGGTGGCCGTATTGGAAATCCACATGGAGATGAGTCCTGTACTCAGTATAAAACCCAATAAAATATTAGACTTGTTATCGCCAACTATGGCAATAATTCGACGTGCAACTTGCTCGTGAACTCCCCATTTTTCTAGAGCCAAAGCCATTACAAAACCGCCGAAAAAAAGGAAAATATTGGCGTCTCCGTAGCACTGGGCGAGGTCTTTTGGAGTCAGCAGCCCAAAGGGAACTGCCAAAAGCAAAGGCAACAAGGCAGTTAGGTATACAGGAATCCATTCTGAAATCCAGAGCACTACCATGAGCCCTGCAAGCAGCAAAGAAAGTGTGAACGTATCGAAAACCCACATGGGGTTCGTGCTTAATTATTGAGCGCGTTCAGCGCAGCGACAAAATAATTAGCCTTCGCCTCAACCTCTGTTACGATGGTGCGGTATTCTGCTTTACCTTTTGCCTGATGCATTTTAGTAAGCATTTGGTCTTGAAACTCGGCAGCTTCGTCGATCAGTTTGGCTGAACGGTCGGCTTTGTCTGGGGCTGTCATTTCAAAAAAGAAACATTCTTCTACTACATCAAAAACCATTTCGTTGATGTTTCTTTTGAGGATTCGTTTGTTAGCCATAACTCTTTATTTTTGACAAATGTACGCAATTTCGGGCTATTTTTGCACATGTCTTATCCCCTACTGACCATTGCCAAAGGCAAAGAGCACTCCATTCAACGCAAACACCCTTGGGTCTTTTCTGGGGCCTTAGCTAGTGATACCTCCGAACTCCAAGATGGTGATCTCGTTTGCCTAACCACCAAAAAACAACAAATTCTCGGGATTGGGCATTATCAGCACGCCACAATTGCCGTTCGAATGCTCAGTTTTGACTTCGAAACTATAGACCAATCGTTTTACGAACGAAGGTTGGCAAATGCTTACCAATTGCGCTTGCGCATTGGTTTATTACACAAGAAAAATAACATATTCCGTTTGTGTCATGGCGAGGGTGACCAATTACCCGGCCTCATTATTGACTTTTATAACGGCGTGGCAGTTATTCAATGTCATTCTTACGGAATGTACAAACAAGTGGAGCTCATTGCATCTGCACTTCAGGTGGTGATCGGAAAAGACTTGAAAGCCATTTATCACAAGTCTAGCGATACCTTGCCAAAAAGAGAAGAAATTACCGATAGCTACTTGTTTGGAACGGTTGCTCTTCCGCATTTGGCACTGGAAAATGGTGTCAAATATAACATAGACTGGGTCAACGGTCAGAAAACTGGTTTCTTTATTGACCAGCGCGAAAACAGAGCCCTTTTAGGAAAATATGCCAAAGGCAAAAAAGTGCTCAATACATTTTGTTACTCAGGTGGTTTTAGTTTACAAGCCCTACAGCACGGCGCAACCGTTGTGCACTCCTTAGATAGCTCCAAAAAAGCCATTGCTTTAACCGATGCGAATGTAATACTCAATTCATACGAGGATAGGCACGCATCAATTGTGGATGACGCCATGGATTATATGAAAAATTTAGCTGAGGACTACGATATCATTGTTTTGGACCCGCCAGCTTTTGCCAAGCACCGAGACAAACGCCATCAAGCCATACAAGGTTACAAACGACTCAATGCACACGCCATTCGCCAAATCAAGCCAGGTGGGCTCATCTTTACCTTTTCTTGCTCACAGGTTGTAGATACCTTACTTTTTACGAATACTGTTATTGCAGCTGCCATTGATGCCGGACGTTCTTGCCGAATTCTAGAACAATTGCACCAACCTTCAGACCACCCCATTCAGGCTTTTCATCCGGAAGGAGCCTATCTGAAAGGACTCGTGATTCAAATAGATTAAATGCTTGCGCTCAACTACAAAACAATTTTAGGTGTAGCCTTGCCTATGATGGTCACTGGATTCATTCAGTCTATCGTCTTACTAACCGACGCCTCTTTAATTGCCAGATACTCCACAGAAGCTTTTGCTGCGGTGGGAAATGCTGGCCTCATGTACGTTACGCTCTTCATGTGCCTGGCCGGTATGGCCGATGGCGCACAAATTATCATCGCCAGGCGCATCGGACAAAACAGGCCGCAGCTCATTGGCCAAGTTTTCGGGTCAACCATTTGGATTTTAATGATACTTGCGATTGGTTTATTTGTGGTGTTATTTTTCTTTATGCCCAACTGGATTAATCAATACGCAGAGCAAAAAGAGATTGCGAGACTGCAAGGCATTTACCTCGGGCAGCGCAGTTATGCACTATTTTTTGCCATGATTACGCTGTCTATTCAAGCATTTTTTCTTGCCGAAGGAAAATCTTGGGTGGTATTGGTCTCTGCACTACTTACTGCCTCGAGCAATGCCCTCTTGGATTACGTTCTTATTTTTGGGGAACTTGGATTCCCAGAAATGGGTATCAAAGGCGCGGCATTGGCCTCAACAAGTGCCGATGCAATTGGCATGCTAAGTATGGTCGGCTTTCTGATCTTTTCGAAAGAGCAAAAGAAATATAAATTATTGGCCTATTTCAAGATAGAAATTAACTCGATCAAAGAAGTACTAAAAGTAGGAAGTCCGCTGCTCTTACAAGGGTTCTCCGCTTTGGCCACCTGGACACTATTCTTCACATGGCTCGAACAAAAAAGCACTTTTGACCTTACCGTTTCACAAAATATTCGCTCCATTTATTTTCTCGCATTTGTACCCATTTGGGGCTTTGCCGGCACCACAAAAACGTATATTTCACAATACCTTGGCGCCAAAAAAATAGATCAAATACCCCTTATACAGCGCAAAATACAATTACTTACAGTAGCCTTTATGCTCTGCACCTTTCATGGGGCGTTGCTTTATCCAGAAATACTCATTAGAATGGTGAACCCCGCAGAGGCTTATGTGGCAAAAAGCGCAGCTATTCTCGAGCTGATCGCTGTTTCTATTTTGTTGTTTGGCTTTATTTCGGTATATTTTCAAACCATTCACGGCAGTGGTAATACCCTCCATTCTATGTTAATCGAGTTCTTTACCGTTGGGGTTTATACCATATTCTGTTATTTATTTATCAAAGTATGGATGCTGGATGTTTATTGGATATGGACTATTGAATACATCTATTTTGGGGTATTGGGCATCATTTCAATTACCTATCTTCGAAAAGTTAATTGGCAAAATAAACAAGTATGAGTACACCGCTGCGTATCGTTTTCATGGGGACCCCTTCTTTTGCCGTGCGTATTTTAGCTGAATTGCAGCAAAGTCAGCACCAAGTTGTTGGTGTAGTTACCGTTGCAGATAAACCGGCTGGGCGCGGTCAACAACTGCATCAAAGTGCCGTCAAACAATACGCGCTTGCCAACAATTTATCTCTTTTACAGCCAGAAAAATTGCGCAATGAAGATTTTATTGCTGACTTAACCAATCTAAAGGCCGACCTTTTTGTGGTGGTTGCTTTTCGAATGTTGCCAGAAGTAGTATGGAAGTTGCCGCGTCTGGGCACTTTCAATTTACACGCCTCGCTCTTGCCCGCCTACAGGGGTGCTGCACCTATCAATTGGGCGCTCATCAATGGCGATACGTACACCGGAGTAAGCACCTTTTTAATAAATGAAGATATCGACGCGGGCAGTATTTTATTGCAGGAGCAAATCGAGATTGGCCCAAACATGACCTTTGGTGAACTCCATGATGAACTCCAAGAACTGGGCGCGCAACTTACCCTACAAACCTGCAAAGGCCTAGCCGACTCAAAAATTATCCCGAAAATCCAAAAACCGATAGCGGGTAAACGTGCACTTGCGCCCAAACTTTTCAAAGAAAATACGCGCATTAACTGGGCCTTAAACGCTGAAGACCTTCACAACTTTGTCAGGGGTCTAGATCCTTATCCGGCTGCGTGGTGTGCCCTATGGTCTACTCAAAAAGAAACATGGCTTCAATTTAAAATATATAGAACTAGCCTCACTAACGAAAAGTGCTTGCGTCAAAATGGCCCCCAAGCGCACAAAGAAGGGATATTATTCCCGTGTGGGAATCAGACTACATTGTTGGTAAAGGAAATCCAAATGGAAGGTAAAAAACGTATGGACTCCAAGTCTTTTATGGCAGGAAATGACCTCTCCATATTCCAATATTCCCAAAAATAAAATCGGCAAACTTTATTGTGGAATGTTGAATGAAACACCAAAACGCAAAGGAAATTGACCAACAGCTGTTCCATTTTTGAAGGTGCTTAAGACTGCATAATTTACAAAAGCACCTACTGGACCGTAACCCACTCGAACACATGCATCGAGCATGAAAGGATTAAGGTTAAACTTGGAGCGGGTAATCCATTCAAATTTGTCACCGTTGTCAAAATCACCGGTTTGTCTGTGGTGGCTATATAAACGCAAACCACCCAATACGCCGGCGTTGAAGTAAATGGCTTTTTTAAATTGGGTATGCGTTCTAATTTCAAAAAGAACTGGTACCGTTAAATAAGCACCATAAAGAGAGCTGCGTCTGAAATTTTGGGTAGAATCATAAACGGGTGTAACGCTGTTTTGATCGTGATGAAGTTGATAGTTGGCGACATAATCTGTATTAATAAAGCTGAAACCGTATCCGGTAACCAAACCAACATAATCAGAAAATAATCTAAATTGATGTGCAAATAAATTGAGGTTAAATACGGTACTTTTCAAAGGTATATTTTCCCATTCTGGATTTAGTGCAAAATTGGGGTCGAAACCTAAAAATGAATTCGTATTCAGTTGTACGCCCATTTCAAAACCTGCCCAATGGGCCTTATTGGATTTATCTTCTTCATCTTCAAAATCAAAATCTTCGTCTAGATCGAGGTCAAAATCAAAAAGTATTTGAAGGCGATACGAGGCAACTATGGGGTCTCCATTTTCATTGGTTGCAGGAGTCCAAAGTGGCATATTTTTAACAATATCCAACGCTGCGCTGTCTAGAAGTGCGTTGTAACCCATTTCGATAATAGGATGAGTGACCCGTCCATCAGTAGCTATTTCAAACGCGACATATACAGACTCTCCCCACGGAAAGGTTTCATTGGTATCGGCATAAATGAAAATTTCAACAGCATCTTTTATATAGCGATCCAAAGAATCTTGACCGCCAGGAAACTGCGGTGTTTGATTCGAAAATTCTACCTGCGCATCGAAAACTTCTTTAACTTCAATTGGGACATCTATATTTTCTAAATCTATGGAGGTGCGGATACTTGTATCTACTTTTTCAACCAATTGTGGTTTTTCTAACACTTGGCCAAATATATTGGAGCAACAAACTAAAGCAAGTAAAGCAACTATCTTTTTCATGTGGAGAATTTTTCCAAAGATAGAAATTAAAATAGGATGTTCATTTTCAATAAGAAGTGCCTTCCCGCCTGTGGATAGTAAAAATTTTCAGTCGTTGTTTGCCCACCATATTGATAACTAAATGTGTAGCCATTATTTGCATACAGGGCATTGAATAAATTATTGACCAAGAAACCCAACTCAAATTCTTTGGCAAAATTCTGTTTTACTTTATAAAGACAGCTAAAATTAGTGAAGGTAAATGCATCTAAGCTTCTTTTGAAATTGGAGGTATTATCTAGATATTGTCTAGAGACGTATTTTGACTGAAGCGTCAATTGAAGGCGGTCGAGCGGAGCATATTGCAGTGCTAAGGATTGAATAAAATTTGGAGAGAAGGCTAAATCAGTGCTACCGTGTTCAATTTGAATTTGCGTGTAGTAGGGTTCGTCATCAAAGTAAACATCAACAAATTCTACGAAATCGAGGACCTTATTTTGGCTTAAGGTGGTGGCGGCTTGCAAACGCATTTTTGAAGAGATTTGAAAGGCTCCTTCGAGCTCAATACCCGCTCGGTAACTTCTGTCTGCATTGGTCCTGGTATAACCTCCAACATCGTTGATCTGACCGGTGAGCACCAACTGATTTTGATAATACATCAGAAATAAATTGGCTTGGGCTGAGATCTGATTATGTTCATAACGATAAGCCAATTCTGTATCGAATAAGCGTTCGGCGAGCGGCCTATTGGCAGGGGTGCTCTCGCGGAAATCTCGACGTACAGGTTCTCTGTTTGCGATTCCGAAGGAGCCAAATAAGTTGTGTGAACCCAAGTTTTTGGCAAAAGAAACCTTTGGGTTAAAGAAATGATAATTCACATTTTGAGTAACATCTGTCAGTACACCGCTCACTTGATCAACGCCTAAAAATTGGTAAGCAATACCTCTGTATTGTAAGTCAAGGGTAAGGTCTAGCCCATTTTTTTGATAGTTCGTTTTCAAGTAAGAACTGACCTCATTTTTAAGGGCATCGTTGTCGTAAAAGCGGTCGTAAATTTGGCTATTAGAGGCAAACTGCGCCCAAATAAGCTCGCCAAAGTGTGCGCCTGCATAACGATTGGCCGCACCACCAAGGGTGAATTTAAGTCTTGCATTATGCTGATAATTGAGCCCATAAACCACTCCAATAAAATGGTTGTCTAGCCAACGTCGGCGGATGAGGTCTGATTGCGTTACTGTATCCATACCCAAAACGACCGGCGCCAAGCCATATTCACTGAGGTCGTCTTGGTTGCGGTACTCTTCAAAATAGCCTCGGCCATAAGTATAGTGTGCAGCAGCATTGAGATTTAGTTTGGAGGAAAACTGATGAATAAAATGCAATTGGTAATTATCTTGGTTGTAGTTGTCTACTTGACCAGCATAGGTATAGTAATTGTACGTTCTACCAGAAGTTAGTAAGTTGGTTGTTTCTTCTGCATTAAGATCATTGCGCTCTGCGTATGCAATCATGCCGAGCGTATCGCCACGATAACGACCCTCAGGGGTGCCGTACCAAGCTTGATAGGTACGCTCTTGACCTGTGAGCACGACGGCCTTCCAAACAGATTTATCTGTAAGGTAGGTCGCTGTTAGGCCCATTGATCTTAAATTGCTTGTGGCCCGATCAAGGTAGCCGTCCGAACGGATTTCAGAGAGGCGCGCATCGAGCGCGAAGCGTTTATTGAGCAAACCAGTTCCAGCTTGTAGCGTGCCTTTCAACGTTCCAAAAGAACCACCAGCAAGATCGATGCGCGCGTAAGGTGCCGCTTTTAAGGTATTGGTTTTGATGTTGACACTTGCGCCAAATGCTGCTGAACCGTTTGTAGATGAACCTACACCGCGTTGGATTTGTATGTTTTCGACTGAGCCAACAAGATCTGGCATATTCACCCAATAAACATCGTGGGATTCTGGATCATTTACCGGTACGCCATTGATGGTTACGTTTATTCGGCTGGCGTCCACACCTCGAATGCGCAAACCACTATAGCCTATCCCTGCACCTGCATCGCTTGTCGTAACGACCGAAGGGGTAAATTCCAAGAGCGTAGGGATGTCTTGGCCAAAGTTTTTTGAATTTAAAGTCGATTTGGAAACAAGCGTGTTGTTGGGTGCATCTTGGGCACGAAGCCCATTGACCATAATACCTTCCATATCTTGAACACGTCGGGTGGTGTCGGTTAAATCCTTGGTTTTGTTCACTTGGGCCAAAACTATTTGACAACTCAGTAAAATAGTTAATAGAAATCTTGTTTTCATTTTAAAAAAATAAACAAGAACAAGGGGCTAATTCTCGGTAGTTCTATACAATTAGCTCGTCATCTTCCCTTCGTTGGCATTATCCAGATCAGGTTCAATGGGTATGTTCTCAGCCTTACGGCACCCCTTAGAGACGGTACAAAAGTAAGAGATTATCTAGCAATGAAACGTATTGATTCAAAAAAATCAATTTATCGGTTCATAAAAAGATTTGATGAAGACAAATAGTCTTGAGTTTTCAGGAGCCTTGTACTTTAAACCCGAGTCAAAAGTTTTGCAATTTGCACGGCATTTGTAGCGGCTCCTTTGCGCAAGTTGTCGGCAACGATCCACAAATTCAAGGAATTGGCTTGACTTTCGTCTCGGCGGATGCGCCCAACAAAAACTTCATCTTTGCCCTCGGCAAAACGTGGCATTGGGTAGTCGTATGCAGCCGTGTTGTCTTGAAGTGTGATACCCGTAGTTTGTGAAAGGAGTGCGCGTACCTCTTGCAAATCAAAGTCGTTTTCAAACGAAATATTGACCGCCTCCGAGTGGCCTCCCACAACCGGAACCCGAACCGCCGTAGCTGTTACATTGATACTTGGATCTAGGATTTTCTTGGTTTCGTTGGTTAATTTCATTTCCTCTTTGGTGTATCCGTTTGCTAAAAATTCGTCGCACTGAGGTATACAATTTTTATCGATCGGATACCTGTAAGCCATTTCGCCTTCGATACCTGCACGCTCGTTTTCTAATTGTTGGACCGCCTTTACGCCTGTTCCGGTGATTGATTGATAAGTAGAAACTACAACGCGCTTGACACCATACTTGAGATGCAGCGGTGCTAAAACCATAACAAGCTGTATGGTACTGCAGTTTGGATTGGCAATAATGAGGTCTGCTTTGGTGAGGAGTTGTCCGTTGATTTCCGGAACAATCAGTTTTTTTGTAGGATCCATGCGCCAGGCAGAACTGTTGTCTATGACGACAGTACCTTTTTCTGCAAAACGAGGTGCCCACTGCAAAGAAGTCTCGCCCCCTGCCGAAAAAATAGCGATATCTGGTGCAGCGGCCACCGCCTCTGCTAAGCCAATGACAGCATATTCTTTACCCTGGTACGTTATTTTTTTACCGATGCTGTTTTCGGAAGCGACCAAAAGTAATTCAGTAAAAGGGAATTGTTGCTCGGACAGCACTTCTAACATCACTGAACCAACCATGCCGGTGGCTCCAACTACAGCTACTTTCATTTTTCAATTTTTTACAAAAATAAACTTTGTTTGCCATGAGACTCTTCTTGATTTTAATTTTCCTGCATTTGGCTTGTACACCTCGGCCTGTTTTTGCGCAAGTTTTTGACGATTTCCACGATCAAAGTATGTTTCAAGGCCTTATTTGGGGTGGCGACATCGGTACATTTACAACCAATTCAAACCGCCAACTTCAACTCAATGCAGCCAATAGCGGAAGCAGTTCTGTCTTTTTTATGCAGCCAAATCTGCCAACAAATTGGGAATGTAGTTTTTGGCTACGGCTCAATTTGAGCCCTTCGAGTTTAAATTTTTGTCGCTTTTATCTATTTGCAGATCAAAATGACTTACTGTTGGCCTCAAATGCACTCTACCTCGAATTTGGTGAGGCTGGAAGCCAAGACGCTCCAAAATTATTTGGAAGCGTAAATGGCAACGATAGTTTGCTCGCTGCAGGGCCCGCTGGCAGCATTGCGGCCGCTTTTCAGCTATTTTTTACTTTCAAATGCTACAATGGCGCATATACCCTTGAAGCAAAGACAAGTATGGCGGCCGCAAGCAACCTTTGGTTGTCAGGGCAGTTGCCCTGGTTGCCTCTAGGGCCCTATGCTGGCCTTGCTTGTGTATACAGCAATAGTAATACCCAAAATTTTTACTTCGACGATTTATATTTTGGCACAATACAAGAACCGAGCATGTCGAAGATACTCATCACAGAGCTCATGGCTGATCCAGAACCCCAGCAAAGCCTTCCCAATACTGAATATATCGAGCTTTACAATTCCGGTTTGCAAGCACAACAACTCCATGGTTTTCAACTCAACGATGCAGGTGGCAGCTGTACGCTTCCCTCCTATTGGTTACAACCAGGCTGCTATGCAACACTTGTAGGGACGGGTAAGGGTTCTGGATTTGATCCTACTAAAACAATTGAAGTTGCTGTATTTCCAAACCTCAATAACAGTGGGGAATTGCTAAGCTTGCTTGATGCGCAAGGTGTCCAAACAGACCAAGTCAACTACAAACTCAGTTGGTACCAAGATTCTTCCAAGGAAGATGGCGGATTCAGTTTGGAGCGCTGCTCTCTTGAAGACCCCTGCTCCGCTGCACACAATTGGCGAGCGAGCGAGGCTGTGCTCGGGGGCAGCCCCGGACTTCCCAATTCTGTAATCAATACATTTGCCGACTCCTTGGCTGCCTTTCTTTTGTTTGCCGAAGTTCGAGACTCGAACCTGCTAGCGCTTGGCTTTTCTGAACCTATGGATAGTTCAAGTTTAGCACAGGTTTACCTTACTTTTAGTGAAGAACTTGGTGCATATACGCGCATAGTACTGCCTTTTCAGCAGATGCAAAATGAGGCGCAATTGCTCCTGCTGTTCGAGCAAGCGCTCCCTAGAAGCAAGCCAGTAGGCATCTCTTTTTCTCCACTTTCTGACTGCTGGGGAAACCAAGCAAGTTTGAATGCCACTTTTATTAGATTAGAAGAACCCTCAAATGGCGACCTCGTCATTAATGAGCTTTTATTTGACCCACCGAGTAACGGTTCAGACTTCGTAGAAATTTACAATACCAGCAATAAATACCTCAGCCTTAAAAATTGCAGTATCGGCAACGCGCAAGCAAGTTATTCTTTAACGAATCCATCAATTGCTCCACAAGAAATTCTTGCGCTTTGCCCCGATACTAGTTTTTTACTGCACTTCTATCCAATTGCCGTTGCAACGCACATTAAAAAGCAAACGCTTCCTTATTTTTATAACGACAGCGGTACTTGTGTGCTCCTTTACAACGGCAATATATTGGACCAGCTCAAATATGCGAGCACTTGGCATTCTCCTTTGATTGAAGAAATCGAGGGAGTAAGTCTAGAAAGATTAAACGCCACTGGGCCCACTCAAAGTGAACAAAACTGGTTCTCGGCAGCCCAAAGTATTGGTTACGCCAGTCCAGGAGCCAAGAACTCACAGCAAATTGGCGCCCAACAAAAAGGTGCTCTAACCTTAACCCATCCAGAACTGAGCCCTGATCAAGATGGTTACCACGATTTTCTTGAAATTCAATACGCGTTGCCAGCAGCAAATATGTTGGTTCAGGCAACGATTTATACACTGAGCGGGCAACTGGTTAAACAACTCGCAACGAATGAGCTTTTTGGAACAACAGGTATTTTGATTTGGGATGGAAGCACTGAGTACGGCACCTTAGCAAGCGCAGGAATTTACATACTCGAATTCAAAGCCTTTTCAACAAACCCAAGTGTATTTTTTAATCGGCGCTTGAGTTTTGCGCGCTGTATTAAACACTAAATTTGACGTAAACCCAAACATATGAAGAAGTTCTTCCTTGCCTTCGCTTGTCTTTGCACTTTTCTTGCTTCAGCGCAACGCTACACGAGTTCGCTTGGCTTGAGAGGTGGAAGCCCCGGTGTGATTTATCTAAACGCAAAATACAGAATCAATCATCAAGCATATGAACTTGGTTTAGGAGGAAATACGGGTGCTTTATGGATACACGGCAATGCCTATTATCAAAATGAACTCAATGAGTTACTCGATTATTATTACGGCTTTGGAGCCAATTTAGGCTTGGGTAATATGAACCAGTTTGAAACCAATTTGAATGGTTTAGGCATCGGGGCCAGTGCAGTTGTTGGTATAGAGCATACCCTTGAAGATTTTCCGCTGAATGTCTCCTTGGATCTTGGCCCAAGCCTTTACGTTCTTCCTCGTTTGCAATTAGGCTTCGCTTGGGCACTAAGCATACGCTATGTCCTCCACTAAAATTGACTTTTCACCAGGATCCAAAAATTGGATTGCAAAATTCTTTGAATTACAGGAGAGAGGTGTTTTTAGTGTAGACCAAGACCTCATCCACCAAAAAGAATCCAACCTCACCCATTTTATTTCACATCAAACAGGCCTTATCTACGGAACAGCCAAATCCTTTATCTTTTCAAACGAATTAGATCCAAGCACGTTCAATACAGATGAACAACTCAAACTTCTGGTTTTTGAAACTTTATTATTTACCTATATTCGAAAGCAACAAAAAGCAGTTAATCAAATTCAATTTATTGATACATTACTCACTTTTTACAAGGGGTTTGAAGGTTCTAGTCTTCAAGAACGCTTGTCCTTAAGATTCGCTCAAACCCCAAATAAAAAACTTGAAGTTATTCTCGCATCGAGAGTAGGTATCAAAAGCTCTTTCATGGGTGCTAATTATTGGCTCAAACACCTGTCCAATGCTTTTATTTTTTTGGATGTCATTCTTTTTAGAGCCTTTTTAGAGGGAGACCAAACAACCTTTCTTAAAAATTATGAACGCTACACCTCATCAATATTAAATGGCTTGATTTACGCCGCATTTATCGATGGGAAGGTCGAAGAAAAAGAAAAGAAAATTCTAGCACATTTTATTGCCTCAGCTGCATTGCCTCGCTCGCTCAAAAATAAATATCAAAAACGAATCAAAATTGGCATACCGCTGAAGGTATTGCAACAAGAATTCATTGAAAATGAACTCTTAGGTCAGCTTACTTACGAATTCGGGCATTTATTGCTCCAAAGTACGCACCAGCTTAGCCCATTAGAACGGCTAAAATTAAAGGCACTAGGCAAGGTCTTAAATATGACTGAAGCACAAATGCTGGTCTCAGAAGAAATGAGCACAGCATTTATTGCTCATAGCGGACCTCAAGAATTATTAGTTTACAAGCAATCAACTGAAGCAAGTTTTGCCTATAAAGAAACCAGCAAGCGCTGGCTTAGAATAATTGGACGCAATCGAGATCGGCTCATCACAGAGATCAAAGAGAGTCAAGAACTCATGGCACTATTACAAAAATCTACCAAAGAAGAACTCAGCCCTGAAGAGAAAGAACAAGTCAAGGCGCAGTTCTACGACATCTTGAAATCTATGCCATCGCTCGCGATTTTTCTTTTTCCAGGCGGAACCCTTCTGCTTCCTATCGTCATGAAACTCGTGCCGGAACTCATCCCCTCTGCCTTTAAAGTAAATGAAGTAGAAAAAAAACAACCCCAAGATGAATTGTAAGATACACATCCACTTGCTCAATGAGCTTTATTCACAAGAACTTGCCAATGAGAAATACGGTGGAAAAGAGTCTGCCGATAACCTTCGCTACGAGTGGGAAGACGAATTAGAGATTACAACTACAGTTCTCAAAGTGCTAGAAAAAGAGAATTCCACCTATACACTTTCAGGATACGACGAAAACGATGCACTTTTCTCTTACGATATCGAACAAATGCACCTATTTGAAATTCATTCCGAGGACAGTCCAACGCTCTATGTGGGTGCATCCAAATGTATCATAGATCATTGCAGCTTAAGTATTGATGACACCAATTACACCATCCGTATTTACCTCAAAGACTATGAGCCAATGGCCAACCCTATACCTGGTATCTTCATTGCCTCTAAATCTTTTCCAAAAGCCCTCATCCGATGATCGAACTACGTGGCATTGTACTGACCTACCAAAAACAGATATTGAAGTCGCTTCAAATTCAGGTGCGCCGCGGTGAAATCTTAGGACTAGTCGGAAAAAGTGGCGCTGGTAAATCATCTTTACTAAAAATTTGTGCCGGACTACAAGACCCCGATGCGGGCGAAATTTGGATTGATGGTATTCAACAAACAGCCGTCAGAAACCTGCTCGTACCCGGTTTCAAAGGGCTAGCAATTGTGAATCAAGATTTCAAACTAGATCCTTACCACACCGTTGAAGAAAACATTCGAGAAGCTATCTTACACTGGCCTTACGCCAAAAGAGACAAACGCGTCCAAAAATTACTGCGCTTATTTGGCCTTAAGGATATTAGCCTTACCAAAGCCCATCTCATTTCAGGGGGCGAACAACAGCGCGTGGCAATTGCCCGCGCAATTGCAAATCAACCCAATTACTTGTTATTAGATGAACCCTTTGGGCATCTAGATGCCCATTTGCGGCAAAAACTCAGCAGCCACCTCATGGACCTCCGCGATGAAGAAGATACGGGCATCATCTTAGTATCACACGAGGGGCAAGATGTACTTGGTCTTTGCGATCATATTTGCATTCTTCAAAATGGTAAATTGACTAAAAAATACCGTCCTGAAGAGGTTTATTACCACTACAAAGCACCAGAACGCGCAAGACTTTTCGGACCTTTAAACACACTTAAAAACGGTGAAGAACTTTTGCATTTTAGACCGGATGAATACAAGATTACACAATCTGGAATTGAAGTGCGTTTTGAAAAGGCCCTATTTGTAGGCGGCCTTTACCATAACTTTGTGAGAAGCAAAAATATGGAGCGTATTCTGCTTTATGCTTTTGAAAAATTAACCGATATCCAAGCCATTGAGATCCACAAAAAATAAAAAAGGTACGATTGGCCTCATGCTCAAAGCATTCTGGGACGCACTCAAAGAATACGTTCAAGAAGGGGCCTTTCACCATGGTGCTGCCTTGGCCTATTACACCTTATTTGCGTTCATTCCCATCATATACCTAACGACGTCAATCTATGGACGCATTATTGGACAAGACAACATGCGTCAGATTGTGTCCTCTCTTCTTCAATCTGGCCTTGGCCTTAAGGATAGCGGAACACTCCTTCAGCTCGTGGAGGGGATATCTTTCGAAAAACCAAATTTCTTTTTAGAATTAGTGAGTATTGGGATATTACTTTACACCTGCTCAGCATTTATGATTTCGCTCAAACGCAGTTTAAATGAATTTTTTAATGTAGCCAAAAAGAGCAGAGAAGAATCAAATTTTTTCATGGAAATCATTGGCTTTCGCTTTGTAGGTGTATTTCTACTCGCTGTCTTTGCGCTGGTGATTATCTTATTCTATTTCCTACAAGTGTTCATCTTTTCAGCCCTAACCAATTGGCTACATTGGAACAACGGTTTTGTTGATTTCTCCCTTCAGGTATTACAGGTTGTTCTTACCTTAGTTTCAAATGTGTTGATATTTCTATTGATTTTCAAATACATGCACAACGCAAAAGTTAGTTGGCGAGTTGCCCGAGATGGAGCCATTGCAACCGCGCTCCTTTTGTACCTTAGTCAATGGCTAATTGGTTACTATTTACATCACTATTTTATAATGGGTAAATTAGGTGTAGCCAACTCCATTTTTATTATGTTGGCATGGATACATTACTCGGCCCAAATTGTATTCTTTGGTGCTCAATTCACCTTTCATATTGGCAAAGTCCTGAACGAACGCATTCAATCTAGCGCTAAAGAAACGACGGCGGCTTCCTGAATTCAATTTTGGCATCTCTAAAGATACTCGACGTATTTCGGATAGTTAGTAAGAAGCTTTTGTTACCACCAAGAGGTACGTAATAAAAAGACAAAGCCCAACAGTGCATATTGCGATTCAATGAAAAATAAGCATTCGTTAATCTGGTTTCTTGTACGTTAAAATTGAGGTTGCCTGATAAATTCCAGCGCTTTGTAAAACTGACGTCACCGCTAAGAACAAGCGTCTGAACAAATAACCAAGAGTCGGGGTTGCTTGTACTTATTTCTTGATTGGCTCGAATGCCATAAACATGGGACAAATTCATTTTCCATGGAATATCGTAATAGACTGCACGCTCCGGATGCAGCGCATAATAATTGAAGTCGGCATTCCAATCTTGTTCGTTAAAAAGGGTACTGTGATTTTGAATTTTTTTACGGTCTTTCTTTGGTGCGACCACAATAGTGGTTGTAAGATTAGTAGTGGTAAGTCTGCCCAATTGTTGCGCATTTTGCCAAGCGTATTCGCCCGTGGTTGATCCTAATTGATTCCAAGCATATGGGCTCCACTGTGCATTTGACACAAAGTTGATCCAGTTGGCCGGGCTTATGCGCAAGTTCAATGCCAAATCTGAAAGCTGCATGCTATCTTTGGTGAAGTCATAAAATCCCGTCACTGAAAACTGATCAATCAGACGGATTTTTTTGTACCCAGTTAGCGTATCTTGATCTGATTTCAACTTGAGCTCAGCGGTATTATTAATGCCAAATGTAAGCAGCGAAGCCTCTCGAACAGAGCCAACCTGATAAATACTGCGCTCAAAAGATGAGTAAGAAATTGCTGCCTGATTTGGGCCTGCGTTAGCCGTAACAAGTGGGTTCCAACCCGGAGTATAGCGGTAACCGATATTTGGCGTCATCAAATGTCGCAAACGCGCTTGTTTGGGGCCCACAAAACGGTAATAACCATATAAAACAGTTGTTGCTGTGAGGCTAAAGTTGAGTTCATGACGCATGGCCATTTGGCGTAGGGTGTCTATTTGTGTTTGATTCAAAATAGGGTCATAGGACTTTATGATTTGCTGAAAATTGATTTTGTTGCCATAGTTGAGGCTCGGATTGATCTTCACCGCATTTTTGAATAAACCAGTATTGGTTTGTATGCTCAAACCTTGACTAATACCATTCATGAATTGTTGGCTAATTGCTGCGAAATCACCATTACTCAGCAAGTTGTCTTGAAACTGTGATCGGTTCTGACCCTCCAAATTGTAGGTAAATCCGATGCGCTGGATTGTTTTTTTCCAGTTCTTATCAGCAGTTTCAAAAACGTCTTTGAACGGAAAAACACGCGTTACATTCACATTGAGCACCGGACTCATTAAGGAAATATTTTGAGCAAGAGAATTTTGGCGCAAAGACATTTTTAAGCCCGTATTGATTGGCTTTCCGGGGAAATTTCGTGCTAAGTTGATGTCGGAATTGAAGGAGTTTGAAAAATATTCTGGGTTAATAGGATCTAGTGAGTTTTTAGATTGGTTGTCGGAGATAAAATTGACACTCGAAGAAAAATCCCAGAAAGGATTGGATTTTGGCGCCTTACGATGGCTCCAAGACACACTTACTTTATTTCGTTTATCATTCATTGGAAAACCACTATTGAACTGCTGGAAACCCAACGAGAGCCTACCGGTATAGCCATAGCGTTTGGCGTAATCGAGGTCGTTGCGCAAACCCCATGAGCCACGGCTATACAAGTTGGCATATACAGAGGTTTGAAAACGCTCATTGATAGGAAAATACCAACCCAAATTCTGAAATCCAAAACCGAAGGCCGAAAGCGGAATAAATTCAGGGAACAACAAACCAGAAGTACGTTCTTTTTGGTTCGTTGGAATAAATGCAAAAGGCAGCCCGAGCGGAGTTGGAATGCCCGAAACCCATAAATTCATTGGGCCAGTAACGATGCGCTGTTCAGGAACCAACACACCTTTACTCAATTGAAAATGATAGTGCGGTTCTTCTAGATTACAAGTGGTAAGAATACCCTGGCGCAAATGTAGTTCCTCATTGGCTTGGCGCTTTGCGGTTCCCATTTTGAAATAAAATTCATCTTGTTTAATAGCGAGCGCTTTGATGTACGCTTTTTGCGTTTTGTAGTTCATCTTGATGGTCTCGCAGCGGATCGTTTCTGTGCCTTCAGTGAGTTCCGGGAACTCTATTTTCTTACCTAAGCTATCCAACCGATAACTCGCCTCAACTTGGTTGGAATCGATATCGATGAGAATATAACCTGCCTTAATCGAGAAACCCTCACTTTGTACCTCTGCATTGCCGTAAAGATATATTCTTCGCAATTTGACATCGTGTATGATTTTTTGCGAGGCTTTATAGGTAACTACCTCATTGAGGGTCTCCCCATTCACGTAAAGGGTATCCTGAGCTGTAACGATTGTCTTTGTACACATTATTAACAATGTGGCGAAGAAAAGTTGTAAAAAGCGCTGGCGCTGGTTCAAGATGCTTAATTAGATTTGTATTATGCAGATAAAACGTACAAAGCTACCAATTTTCAATGGCTTGCAAAAAAACGCGTGTCGTGTCATTTTATTGGCCGTAATCGTTTTATTTTCAAATACAGTAAGTTGGGCGCAAAGCAGCAAGATTAAAACAGTCGTCATTGACGCTGGCCACGGCGGTCACGATCCGGGTTGCCACGGTGCAAACAACAACGAAAAAGAGGTTTGTTTGGCAATGGCCCTCAAACTAGGAGCCCTTATCAAAGAGCGCTATCCCGACATCAAAATTATCTATACGCGCTCTACTGATGTTTTTGTTGAGCTTGCAGAACGTGCCAACATTGCCAATCGCAACAACGCCGACCTTTTTATTTGTATCCATGCCAATGCCGGGAGCACCACTGCCTATGGTTCCGAAACATATGTTTTAGGATTGCACCGTACCGACGCCCAACAAAAAGTAGCCGAAAGAGAAAATGCGAGTATCGCGCTCGAAGACGACAAAGGAGCAAAATACCGCTCCTATGACCTCACACCAGACGGTATTATAGCCCTGCAATTTCAGTTGGCGGTTTTCCACCGACAGTCCATCTTATTTGCTGAAATGATCCAAAAAGAATTCAAGCGCATTGGACGTTATGACCGCGGCGTCAAACAAGCCGGATTTTTAGTGCTGTATAAAACCACCATGCCCAGCGTACTAATTGAAACCGCATTCTTACCCAACCCAACCGAAGAAAAATTGATTGGGTCTGCTGAGGGGCAACAAAAAATGGCCCAATCCATGTTTGATGCCTTTGTCAATTATAAAAATGCAACAGAAGGTAAAACAGTCGTAGGCGGAACCACCGTTCAAAATAATATAGAACCTGCGCCCGTTCTGAACAATAGTGCGCAACCCCAGGAAACAGTCAAAGAACAAGGCTTGATCTTTAAAGTCCAAATTGAAACCGCTAGCAAAGCCATCTCCACCAAATCAAGCCATTTTAAGGGTTTAGAGATATTTGAATACCAGGATAATTCCTTGTACAAATATTGCGCTGGATATTTTCCAAATAACTTACAAGGAGCAAAAAACTATAAGGACGAACTCACTAAGATGGGCTATTCTAATGCATTTGTGGTAGCTTTCCTCGACGGGGAGCGCATCAGTATAGAAAAAGCCCTTAAATTAGCAGAAAAAAACTAGCTTGAAATTCTCTAAAGAAATTAAAGCCGCGCTCATTGCGCTCATGGCCATTGTGGTACTCATTGCCGGAATCAACTTTCTGAAAGGCAATAGTTTTTTTGGTGGAGACGACGTTTACACCGCATACTTTGCCAATTCTGGCCAATTAATGGTCTCTTCTAATGTAACGCTTGACGGCGTAGAAATCGGTAAAGTGCTCAGCATTAAATCTAATCCAGAAGGTGATTCTCTACACAAAGTAAAAATGACCTTCAATATCCACAACTCAGATATCCGTCTTCCAAAAGGAACCACAGTAGAAATTGGCTCTCTAGATTTCTTTACCAAAGCACTGATTGTTCAATTACCCCTAGCCGGAAACGGATCTTTTTATAAGGCCGGTGCCACCATCCCTGGACATGTATCTGTTGATATGGTGACGCAAGTAAAAGCATATGCAGATCCCATCTCTCAAAAATTACAAACCATGATGTTATCCGTAGACAAAATGGTTGGCTCCTTAACTTCTTTTTGGGATACCACCGCTACTTCTGAACTAGAAGGAAGCCTCAAACAAGTCAAACTCACCATTAAAAAACTTGGAAATGTAGCCGATGAACTTCAAGGTTTTGTAGCTGCAGAACGCACTCAATTTTCCAAAATCATGGATCATGTAGAGGCTATTACGCTCAATTTGCGCAAAAGCAACGACCAAATCACGGGCATAATTGGCAATACGCGCAAAATCACTGATGAGCTCGTTACTGCCGACTTCAAAGGAACCATTCTCGAGGCGCAAACCACACTCAAGAAATTCAATATGGTGCTGACAGAAGTAGAAAAAGGTCAGGGAACTTTGGGCAAACTCATTCACGACGACAAACTCTACGCAGAACTCGTGGCAACCAACAACGACCTCCAAAATTTAGTGACCGACCTAGAAGCGCACCCCGAACGTTATGTGCACCTATCCTTAATTGGTGGCAAAACAAAAGGTATGCAACTCTCCAAGAAAAACGAAGACAAGCTTCAAAAAATGCTCGACAGCTTGCCTGAATAAACCCTGCACATGCATCAACTCATTTTTAGCGTTCTTACGCTCGTAAGTTTTGGTTTTTTTGCATTTAATCTTCGCAAGATTGCCCAAAATATTCATATGGGCTTACCCCTTGACCGCGCGGACCGCAAGGCAGACCGCTGGCGCACAATGCTACTAGTCGCACTCGGTCAAAAAAAGATGTTCACCAGACCAATTCCCGCACTATTGCACCTCTCCCTGTATGCAGCGTTTGTGATTACACAAATTGAACTCGTTGAAATTCTTGTAGACGGTATCAGCGGATCGCATCGTTTCTTTCAAGATAGTCTAGGTGGTTTTTACACCTTCATGATCAGCTTCATTGAAATATTATCGGTATTGGCTTTCATTGGTACAATCGCTTTTTTAGCCCGCCGTAATATGCTCAAGTTACCGCGCCTTAGCATGAAAGAACTCGTTGGCTGGCCAACACTAGATGCCAACCTAATTCTTGTATTTGAACTTATTTTACTTAGTTTCATCTTTACCATGAACGGTGCAGACGAAGTCCTTCGCCAACAAGTTAACCAAACCAATGGTTTTGCCATTTCATCATGGTTCGGGCCACTTCTTTTTGGCGGCATTACGGATACGCATACTTTACACGTTCTAGAGCAATTAGGTTGGTGGGGTCATATCCTAATGGTTTATACCTTCATGAACTACCTACCCTACTCTAAGCATCTGCACATATTTATGGCGTTTCCAAATACGTTTTACTCCAAATTAGATCCTAAAGGGCAGTTTACAAATATGCAAAGTGTCACCAACGAAGTGAAACTCATGCTAGACCCAAATGCCGATCCCTATGCCTCACCAACTGCAGACGCAGTCCCTTCGCGTTTTGGTGCCAAAGACGTCACAGACCTCACTTGGAAAAATCTCATGGACGCCTATAGCTGCACGGAATGTGGCCGTTGTACATCCGCATGCCCCGCCAACACCACCGGTAAGTTGCTTTCACCGCGCAAAATCATGATGGATACCCGAGACCGTATGGTCGAACTCGGCGACTACAAACGCAAAAATGGCGCCGATACAGATGACGGCAAAAGCCTTCTAGGCAACTACATTACTGAAGAAGAACTTTGGGCCTGTACGAGCTGTAATGCATGTGTCCAAGAGTGTCCGGTGAACATCGATCCACTAGCGATCATTATGGACCTACGCCGCTTTTTAGTGATGGAAGAATCAAAAGTACCTACTGAACTAACGGGCATGCTTACCAATATTGAAAACAATGGAGCGCCTTGGCAGTTTGCTGCCACAGATCGTTTAAATTGGGCCAACGAAGACTAAGTCAAAAAGACCAAGCAATGAGTATACAAGTACGCACAATGGCCGACATGATGGCCTCCGGAGAAAGCCCCGACATTCTATTTTGGGTTGGTTGCGCAGGCTCTTTTGACGACCGCGCCAAAAAAATTACTAAGGCATTGGTGAAGATCTTAAATCACTGCAAAGTTAACTTTGCAGTTTTAGGCACCGAAGAGAGCTGTACAGGCGACCCAGCCAAACGCGCTGGTAACGAATTCACTTTTCAGATGCAGGCCCTCATGAATATTGAGGTTCTGAATGGCTACGAGGTAAAGAAGATAGTCACTGCTTGCCCACATTGCTTCAATACACTCAAAAACGAATATCCTGGATTGGGCGGCACTTATGAAGTCATTCATCATACCCAGCTCATACAAGACCTCATCAATACAGGCAAACTTGCCCTTGCCGACAACGGCACTTTCAAGGGCAAGAAAATCACTTTCCACGACCCTTGTTACCTCGGACGCGCCAATGACGTCTATGAGGCGCCGCGCGTATTAATTGAAAAGCTCGATGCAGCTCTAGTAGAAATGAAGCGCTGCAAAACCAATGGGCTTTGCTGTGGAGCCGGAGGTGCTCAAATGTTTAAGGAAGCAGAAAAAGGCAACAAAGAAATCAATATTGAACGCACCGAAGACGCCCTAGAGACAAGCGCCAATATTATTGCAACTGGTTGCCCTTTTTGTAATACCATGATGACCGACGGCATCAAGCACTTCGAAAAAGAAGAAGACGTTAAAGTCATGGACATCGCTGAACTTATCGCCAATGCAGCTGATCTCTAAGCTTGCTCCCCATTTTGGCCCCGAGTGTCGGGTTTGGGTTTTCATAGGCAAACGCGCGCTAGATGCCACTGAAACCGCATGGGCCAACGAACAACTCGCTACTTTTACCCAAACTTGGCAAACGCACGGCAAAGCCATGAACGCCACAGGTTTTGTTTTCGAAAATCATGCATTGGTCATCGTTGCCAACGAGGCAGGCCTTCAGGCCTCAGGTTGTTCTATAGATAAAATCAATCTACAAATACGCCAAATGGGCACCGAACTCGGCGTCGACTACTTTGAGCGCATGAATACCCTGGTTTGGGAAAACAACTCCTGGATCCTTAGTACTTTCTCACCTACCGAAACACGCCGCACCGTTTCTGCTGCAACACAATTTTTAGACGAGTTGCTCCTTTAGTTTGATTTTCAATACCCAGCCGTGCCGCCAGCTATTTGCTCTATAGGGTGCCAAGTGGTTTTGATCTCTTGAAAATCTGTGATGAAATGCAGGCCTTGGTTTTTAGAATCGAAATAATCAAGGTTATAGAGCTGACAACGTTTGAGGTTGTCTATTGCTGCTTCTTGGGCGTTTCTAGATAAGTGATCTTTGATTTTTGCCAGGCTCAGGGCATTGACATCCATATGACCTGCCAACGTTGGTAGCATTTCAGCAACCTCTCCGGTTAAAATATTGACAACACCGCCTGGTACATCTGAGGTTGCAAGTACTTCTGCAAAAGAAATAGCACAAAGTGCTTTAGTCGTATTGGCAATAACCACAACGCTGTTGCCGCCCACAATTAGCGGTAAAATTTGAGAAATGAGGCCAATCAGCGCAGTTTCTTGACAAGCAACCACACCAATAACACCCATTGGTTCTGGTACTGAAAAATTGAAATGCGGGCTAGACACCGGATTCACGCTCGAGCTAAGTGCTTGGTATTTATCGGCCCAGCCTGCATAATAGATACAACGGTCAATACTAGACTGAACTTCAGCGACTGCAGTTGCATTTGAATGCCCCAACAAAACCAATTCTTCAATGAACTGACCTTTGCGTGTCTCTAGCATTTCTGCAATTCGGTAAATGATCTGACTGCGGTTAAATGCCGACTTAGCTGCCCAGGATGCTTGTGCTTTTCTGGCTGCTTGAACGGCATTTCGGATGTCTTTTTTTGAACCCAAACAAGCATTCGCTATAGCTTGACCAGATGCAGATTGAATCTGATAAGAACGTCCACTTTCGGTACGTGGAAATTGACCGCCAATGTAAAGTTTATAGGTTTTAAGAATTTCCATTAGTTGGTAATTTTGAGATAAGCACTAAGGCCATGCACGCCTCCTTCACGGCCAAAACCACTTTCTTTATAGCCCCCGAATGGAGAGGCCGGATCAAATTTGTTGTAGGTGTTTGCCCATACAACGCCTGCTCGCAACTGACTACTTAAGCCAAAAATACGGGCACCTTTGTCTGTCCAGACACCTGCTGCCAAACCATACGGCGAATTATTGGCTTTTTGCAAGACTTCGTCGATGGTTCTGAAGGTTTGAATAGCGAGTACAGGGCCAAAAATTTCTTCTTGAGCAATGCGTGCACTTTGGGCTACATCAGTGAATAAAGTTGGTAGACAATAGTAGCCTTTACTCGGTAATTGGCATGCGGGCTGATAAATTTCTGCACCCTCTTCACGGCCTAAAGAGATATATTTTTCAATAGTCTCTAATTGTTTTTTGGAGTTGATGGCTCCGATATCGGTGTTTTTATCGAGCGGGTTACCGACATAAATACTTTGCAAGCGAAACTTTAACTTCTCGATGACCTGCGCTGAAATTGATTCTTGCACATAAAGCCGAGAACCGGCACAACATACATGACCCTGATTATAGAAAATGGCGTTGATCACGCCTTCAACCGCTTGATCTATAGCTGCATCTTCTAAAATGATATTGGCAGACTTCCCACCAAGTTCTAAGGTGAGTTTTTTGTCGGTACCAATGCAGGCCTTTTGGATTTGCTTACCGACGGCCGTGCTCCCGGTAAATGCAATTTTATTGACATCTGGGTGCACTACGAGTGCTGCACCTGTGTCTCCATAGCCTGTAATAATATTGACCACGCCTGCCGGCAAGCCTGCTTCTTGACAAATTTCGGCAAATTTAAGGGCGGTGAGGGAGGTGGTTTCGGCCGGTTTGAGCACAACAGTGTTGCCACAAGCTAGGGCAGGCGCAATTTTCCAGGCGAGCATTAAGAGTGGGAAATTCCAAGGCGTAATTTGACCCGCTACGCCCAAAGATTCAATTTGTTGGCCTGCAAAGGCTTCTTGCAATTTATCGGCCCAACCTGCATAATAAAAGAAATGATTGCAGGCCAATGGGATATCGATATCTCTGGATTCTTTAATTGGTTTGCCGCCATCTAGGGTTTCGAGTACTGCCAATTCTCGGGCCTTTTCTTGCATAAGGCGTGCAATGCGAAACAAGTATTTGCCGCGTTCGGCACCACTTAGCTTTGACCATACATTTTCATATGCGTTTCTTGCCGATTTTACAGCTAAATCGACATCTGCTTCGGTTGCCCACGCAATATTTGATAAATGACTTTCATCCGAAGGATTGATTGTAGCAAAGTATTTTTTTGCTTTTGGAGCTTGCCATTGTCCGTTGATGAAAAGCTCGTATTGATCTTTGAGCTGAACCACCGCGGTTGACTCCAAAGAAGGTTCTAGATTCCAATTTGTAGTGCTCATAGTTAGTCTATTGAAAAGTAAGCAGCTGACTGGTATTTTCCGGTCAATTGTTTTTGGTATTGCATCAACAGATCATTGGCTAAACTGCTGGCGCCAAAACGATACCACTCATTGGTAAGCCACGCCTCTCCAAGTACCTCTTTTACTAATAAAAGATGCTGCAAGGCAATTTTTGCAGATGAAATACCCCCCGCAGGTTTCATTCCTATCATTTGACCCGTTTTATCAAAGTGATCTTTAATGGCACCGAGCATAGTCAAAACCACCGGAAAAGTGGCGGCTGGTTGTATTTTACCAGTAGAAGTTTTGATGAAATTGGCACCAGCTGCAATTGCCAAATCGGAAATACGGCGTACTTGATCTAAAGAATCGAGCTCGGCGGTTTCAAAGATTACCTTGAGCCGTGCAGACCCACATAATGCTTTAATTGCAGCGATTTCGTCAAATACATAATTGTACTCCCCGGCTAAGAAATGACCTCTGGAAATGACCATATCGATTTCATCGGCTCCGTGTTCTAGGGCGTAAAGAGTATCTAACTTTTTGACTTCAAACGGCGCTTGCCCAGACGGAAAAGCTGTAGAAACAGCAGCTACTTTGATAGTTGAATTTTCTAATGCTTTCTTAGCAACACCCACCATGGTTGGATACACACAAACTGCTGCAACTTTGGGTAGATCAGGGTTAATGCCATGTAAATGCTGTGCTTTGAAGCAAAGTTGCCGGACTTTTGACGGCGTGTCTTTTCCTTCTAAAGTAGTGAGATCGATCATGGAGAGCGCCAAACGCAAACCATGCAGCTTTGCTGGGCCTTTCAGGCTTCTGGATTGAATTTTTGAAATGCGCTCGTGTGTACCAATTTGATCAATTGGCGGCGCACTTTTTAGGCGCACTAAAAGCTCTTGTGGTGTGTATTTGGGCTGCATTGACCCAAAGTTAAAAAAACTTGGGTACGAAAGACTTAATCTTCTTCGTCGTCGGAAGGTTCTTCGTCGGCAAAATCATCCTGTTCTTCTTCTTCATCCTCATTGAGGTCGTCGTCCTTGAGGTCGTCAACTTTGTCAAAATCATCTTCAAAGTTTTCTTCTTCTTCACTGACAACTGCTTTGGCCTTAGGCATAACTTTGTTGATTTTGACGAGGTAAATGACCTCTTCGGTTTCCCATACCAACGCATCAAGGACCTCGCCGGTTGGCGTTTTGATGGTCGTTAGATGGTTGATGTATCCGTCGGGGAAATCACGGAGAATTTGTTTTTTCTGTTCAATACTCAGCTTGTCGTAACTGATGATCGCTCTTCTTTTTGACATAGGATTGACAACTTTTTTACATGGCAAAATTATATTTTTTGATATTGTGACAATGAACGGACTAAAAAATCTTCAAAAAAATATTTTTCTTTTCGGTAATCTTACCGATTAAGTACTTAAAAGCCAGCAGCCGACATGCTTTTTTAGATACCTTTGTCTAAACGAAAACAACCCATGTCAAAAGCAAAATCTGCCTTTTTTTGTCAAAATTGCGGTCATGAAGCTGCCCAATGGCTGGGCAAATGCCCCAGTTGCAAAGAGTGGAATACCTTCGTAGAAGAGCGCACCGAAAAAACGCCCAAACACGTAGTGAGTTTTTCTAAATCGTCCCAAGCGCAGCAAGCCGTACGAATACAAGAAGTTGTCAATAGTGAAGAAAGCCGCATTGCTCTTAAAGATTTTGAACTGAATAGAGTTTTAGGCGGCGGTATTGTTCCGGGTTCTATCAATCTGCTCGGCGGTGATCCTGGCATTGGTAAGTCGACGCTTTTGCTACAACTCGCTATCAAAGAGCAGCTCAAAGTACTTTACGTTTCAGGTGAAGAAAGCGAACAGCAGATCAGAATGCGCGCCGAACGCCTCGGTTTAGACAACCCCAACTGTTACTTACTCACCGAAACCAACTTGCAACAAGTTTTGATACAGGCCGAGGCCATTCAACCGCAATTACTAATCATCGATTCCATTCAAACGCTCTACACCGATAGCGTTGAAAGCTCGCCTGGTTCAGTGGTGCAAGTACGCGAGTGCACCGCCAATCTTTTGCGTTTTGCCAAACAAACAGATATTCCAATTTTCTTAATAGGACACATCACCAAAGACGGTACCATAGCTGGTCCAAAAGTGCTGGAGCACATGGTCGATGCCGTACTGCAATTTGAAGGGGATCGCCATCATATTTACCGACTTTTGCGCAGTATTAAAAACCGCTTTGGATCTACCAATGAACTCGGAATTTACAGTATGCAAGGCAACGGGCTCTTGCCGGTAGCCAACCCTTCTGAGGTATTGGTTTCTATTGGTTCTGAAGCGCTGAGCGGCGTTGCTGTTGCCTCTATGGTGGATGGCATTCGGCCACTACTCATTGAAGTACAAGCACTCGTTTCCTCTGCCGCTTATGGTACGCCCCAGCGCTCGTCTACAGGTTTTGATGTCAAGCGGCTCAACATGCTACTCGCCGTACTTGAAAAACGCTGTGGCTTTCGTTTAGCAGCCAAAGATGTATTCTTAAACATTGCCGGTGGTATCAAAGTAGATGACCCCGCCATTGACCTCGCTGTAGCTATGGCTATTTTGTCGTCGAATGCCGACCTCGCCATTGACAAAACCATCTCCTTTGCTGCCGAGATTGGCCTGAGCGGAGAACTTAGGCCTGTAAACAGGCTTGAGCAGCGCCTTGGTGAACTCGAGAAACTAGGCTACAAAAAAATTATCGTATCCAAATATTCAAAAGGAATTAAAGGACACAAACACCAAATAGAAATCATCCCTTGCACCAAAATAGAAGAAGTGGTGCGTGCGGTTTTTGCTTAAGCCATGCCTAGACTCATCCTCGTTCCAACCCCTATCGGAAACCTCGAAGACATCACGCTTCGTGCATTGCGTATCTTACAAGAAACACCCCTTATTTTTGCCGAAGATACCCGAGTGACCAATAAATTACTGAACCATTTCGAAATCAAGAAAAAAGTGTTGGCTTTTCACGCCCACAACGAACACCGCTTCTTAGACAAAACCATTGAACTCATCGCACAACATGAATTTTGTGTATTGGTTTCTGATGCCGGTACACCCGGTATTTCAGATCCTGGTTTTTTGTTAGTAAGGGCTTGTGTACAGGCAGGTATAGAAGTCGAATGCCTTCCCGGCCCAACAGCGTTTGTGCCGGCACTGGTAGCTTCTGGGTTTCCCTGCGACAAATTTGTATTTGAAGGGTTCTTGCCCCACAAAAAAGGTCGCCAAACCAAAATACAGGCTTTGGCTCATGAAAACAGAACTATTGTCCTTTATGAATCTCCGCATCGCATTGCCAAAACGCTTGCTCAAATGTGCGAATGGTTAGACCCCGAAAGAGAAGCCTGTATAGTGAGGGAAATCAGCAAGAAATTTGAAACCTACCACCGAGGAACTTTAGCTGAGCTAAAAACCTATTTTGCACAACATGATGCAAAAGGTGAAATCGTTTTACTCTTGAAAGGAAACGCGGAATAATTGGGTCATTTTAGCTATTTTTGAAGGTGCAATTTCAGCAAGTCATTGGTCATTCAACGCTCAAGCGCGAGCTCATTCGTGAAATCGAAACCGGCAAAATTGCGCACGCCCAACTTCTCCAAGGGGCGGCAGGTAATGGAGGGCTTCCGCTCGCTTTGGCATTTAGCCAATATTTATTTTGTACCAATCGGCTAGCCGAGGATAGCTGCGGTCAGTGCGCTTCGTGTCAGAAAGTACAACAACTCCAACATCCCGATCTCCATTTTGTATTTCCTGTGGTGCTCAGCATCGGCAAAACCTCCGATTTATTCTTAGCAGACTGGCGCGCTCAAATACAACACAATCCTTATTTCGATCTCTTTCAATGGACCGAGCGCATCGACAACAAATTGCGTAAACCCGTCATTGGCACCGATGAAAGTAAAGAAATCATAAAAAAGCTCAATCTCAAGGGCTACGAAGGTGGTTATAAAGTCATGATCATTTGGCAACCTGAAGAAATGAACGCCGATTGCGCCAACAAACTGCTTAAGATTCTCGAAGAACCCCCGGCCAAAACACTCTTTTTATTGGTTAGTGACGATGCCAACAAACTCATGATCACCATCCAATCCAGAACACAGCTCATCCGCATACCCAAAATAAATACAGACGATCTAAGTACTTATTTGCAGCAAACTAAAAATCAGACCCGAACAAATGCCGATGCGGTAGCAGCCTTTGCAGATGGCTCACTGTTGGCAGCTTTGGCCTACTTAGACACTACCGAAAACCAGGAGCAGCAACGAGATCAGTTTATTCAACTCATGCGGGTTTGCTACAAAAAAGAAGTACTGTCCATGATGAACTGGGCAGATGACCTTGCAGCTATTGGTAAGGAAAGACAAAAATTATTTATTCAATATACGCTGCACATGCTGCGCCAAAGTATCCTGACCAACTATATGGGAGATACCCTCACCAAAGTTTCTGCTGAGGAAGCTGCGTTTTTAGAAAAATTTGCACCTTTTATATCCGGCAACAACATCCGAGAATTCATCAGTACACTAGACAGTGCTTATTATCAAATTGACCGCAATGCCAACGCCCGCATCTTATTTACACAACTTTGTTTTCAGACGATGCGCTACATCCATCAAGCGTAGCTTCCACTAACTTTATTTATTATCTTTACAACAAAAAAACAAATGGGCTGTACGTCATGTAGTAGCGGTGGAGGGACACCAAACGGTTGTAAAAACAACGGCACATGTAGCAGTGGCGGATGCAATAAACTAGACGTTTTTGATTGGCTTTCCAATGTTAGTTTACCCGAAGGGCAGAGTACTTTTGATCTTGTAGAGGTCCGCTTTAAAAACGCCCGAAAAGCTTTTTACAGAAACGCAGACCACCTCTCTTTACAAACAGGCGACGTCATTTCAGTAGATACAAGCCCGGGATGGGATATCGGCGTAGTTTCGGCTCTTGGTGAACTCGCTCGAATTCAAGTCAAGAAAAAAGCACCCAACCTCAAGGCAATGGAGTGTAAAAAAATCTTGCACATCGCCACCCAAGAAGAAATCGACAAATGGATCAAGGGTCGTGGTTTGGAAAGAGAACTCCTTACCCAATCACGTACTTTTGCACAAAACTTAAGCCTCGACATGAAAATCTCAGATGTCGAATATCAAGCAGATCTTAGTAAAGCCACTTTTTACTACACTGCTGAGGGCCGCATAGATTTTCGTCAGCTCATTAAAGACTTGGCCGACCGCTTCAAAGTGCGTGTCGAGATGCGCCAAATTGGCTCGCGTCAAGAAGCAGCTAGTATAGGTGGTATCGGCTCTTGCGGTCGCGAACTTTGCTGTAGCACCTGGCTTACCGATTTTAGATCCGTATCAACATCTGCCGCGCGCTACCAACAACTCTCGTTAAACCCACAAAAATTAGCGGGTCAATGCGGTAAGCTTAAATGCTGCCTCAACTACGAACTCGACATGTACTTAGATGCCATTAAGTCAATGCCCAAAGCTGATGGCAAGCTTCAAACAGAAAAAGGAGATGCCGTTCACATGAAAACCGATGTATTCAAGCGCATTATTTGGTACGCCTACAAAGGAGAAAATGGAATGGTTGCACTCACACCTGAGCGTGTATCTGAGATCAAAAAGCTCAACAAAGACGGCATCAAACCAAAAGACTTAGCTGACTTCGCTCAAGTCAAAGAAAAGGTCGAAGAAATCGGATATCAGAATGTTGTGGGCCAAGACAGCCTTACACGCTTTGAAAAATCGTTTAATAACAACCATAAAAGAAGACCCAATCGCAAACCACGCAAACCGAACCCCGGAGGGCCAAATAATGAAAAAGCTAATTAGTCTGTTCGCGCTTTTAGGACTCCTCCTCACGAGTTGTACTAAGGAAGCAGTCTACACCAAAGCATACCGTTTCAAAGACGAGCAATGGACACAAAACGTGAAACCAAAATTCGAAGTTTCTATTCAAGACACCACAGAACTATACGATTTCATTTTTACCCTTCGCAGCACTACTGATTACGCCTACAACAATCTTTGGATATTTTTGCGCACCACCCCTCCTTTTGGCAAAAGTGTTCGCGAACCTTACGAAATCAAAATGGCTGATCCAAACGGAAACTGGATCGGCAAAAAATCGGGTACGGTTGTAGAGCACCAACTCATTTTTCAGCGCCGCAAAGTGCCTTTCAAAGGCAAATATAAATTTGAACTCGAGCAAGCCATTACAGAAAAACGCGTTACTGAATTGCTGGATATCAGTCTAGAAGTTCAAGTGAGCGAGAAGGACTAATGCTAAAATTCAGAGCTTTAACTGCAGCTGAACTTGCAGAACTCGAAATTGAGTTCAAGCAGTTTTTAATCGTCAATGAGCTTTACGATGCCGAATGGCGAGAACTTGCAATTAAAAATCCACAAAAGGCACAAGAATTCATCGATACGTTTGCCAATATTGTCCTTGAAAAAGTATATAATCAACTACCTGGTTTATTGCATATTGGTCTTGATTTTATCACTGTATTTGATTTTCAAGATGAAGTTTGGAACCTCTATCATTTACAAACCGATACTGAGGGAATACTTAGCGATTGTATGCCTGATGATTTTATCACTCCAATCAAAAATAATTGGTCTCAATTTCACTTACAAATTGGGACTAAAAAAAGTTCTGAACAAAAAGCGCAAGAGGTACATACACTGATTTGTAAAGGTGCAGTTCCACTACACCCAACAATTCTTCAGGATTTTCTGAAGTTGCTCCAGTCCAATTAATTCTACTTTTTTAAATTGTTAAGCATCTTTTTTTGGACAATTCCGTTTATAGAACTAAATTTGAGTTATTATACCTTAAACACAAACGCATGAAACTGACGCGCTTTGCCTTTTTTGCAGCCTTAATATTAATCATTACTTCTGCCTGCATAGAACATGAAGTTATTCCACCACCAAGCAATAAAGTGGACCTCAATGCAAGTTTTGTCGGATACATCAATGGAACACAAGTTGAACTCACCCAAAACGTAAATAATTATCTAGGTTTTGCGATTGATACCCAAATTGTGAATGTGGCACCAGTTATGTCCAAAGTCATTTACACCTCCGGAATAGCTTCTATGGCCAATCCGCAAAGTATCTCTCTTTCTTTTGGCTCGCTCGAGTGGGATGCCACGGGTAGTGCAACACCTACACTCCCTATGTTTAATGATTTTCACATGACCAATTCTGGCAACCCAGTACCGTTTAAAGACGCAGCTACCCTCGCCACGAATAGCATAAACGGTGTACAAGTTGCATACACAGACAACACGGGTAAATTTTGGATTTCAAGAGAATCTGACCCAGGGCAAACCGCTAATTTCACTATTCTCAAGCAAGCATCTGACGGCACCGGAGACTACTCTTTATATGAAGTTACTTTCAGTTGTAAGGTTTGGTACGTAGACCCGCAAACAAGTGCAGAAGAATCCGTGCAAATCAATAATGCCAAGTTGAGAGGTTGGTTTAAGCGCTAAGCGCAGTTGCAACAAAAACGCCTGAATGAGTGAAGCACTTAAAATAGCAATCATAGGCGACTACAACTTCACCTACAATTCGCACCACGCGACAAACCTTTCTTTGGACCACGCCGCTGAATTTCTGGAACTCGAAATTAATTACTACTGGATTAAGGTGAATGAGGCATTGCAATTTAAAAAGCAATCCTTTGAACAGTACGATGGCGTTTGGGTCGCCCCTGGTCCTTACCTAAATCCATTTTTTCTTAACGGTGTATTTCGTCAACTTGCTGAGCTAACCATTCCTGTTTTTGCAACGGGTGAGTGTTTTCGAATTTTTATAGATTACCTCATCACCGCCAATAACATGAATCCCTACGGTGAAAAACTCATTTCTGAAAACTTAATCACGAGTTCTCATTTTGAAAGAATTGACGTAGTTCCTAGAACAGTTGCCATGGAAAAGCTCTATGAAAATTGTAGTTCTGTCGAATTGAGTGCCACGCGCTACAGCATGTATCCTCAGCTCCTTGAGCAGTTAATCGGGCAATTTATTGACATAGAGGCTGTGAATCAGTTCGAAGATCCAGAAATTATAACCGTCAAAGAACATCCGTTTTTCTTGGCGACCAGCTTTTGTCCGCAAATTTCTTCTACCCGAGACCTCCCCCACCCGTTGGTATACACCTTCCTAAAACTTTCTGCTGAAATTGGTGGTATTGACTTACAGCTCCAAGAATAAATCTAGCTGCGTATAGTACAAAATTGGCCGCACTGGTAAACTAAAAATCTTTTCTAGCAAGCCTGCATAGGCTATAATTTGTTGCATATGGCTGTCTTGACGCAAACCTGTTTTAAAATCAATGACCACAACTTCATTTGCCTTAACCCACACCTTATCGGGCTGTTTGACGAGGTTAATATCTGCAATAATACGCTGCTCATTGTATTCTTCTAAAATACCTTCTTGGAGTTGTTGCTCTTGGACATGAGACCAAAATCTGTTGACAGCTACTGTGAGCTCCGCAATATGCTCCTGTGCGACGGATCCTTCTTGAAGGGCTTGCTGTAGCGCATTCTGCATTTGTTCTGGACTTTGACAGAGCGACATGAAACGGTGAAATGCCAATCCAAATAATTGATCGGGAAGGATCTCGGCGTCCGGACTCCTGAAGGAAAGCGATGGATACCATAATTGGTCTGATATCGCCATGGGGTGATAAAAATTGGTTTTGGCTGCATTTTGCAACTCCTTTTCCTTTTCAGAGAGCGCAACTTCATAGGACTGCCCTGCCGTATACACATGCTCCTCTTGCAGCATTAATTCCGGTATTTGTGTCAATTGCTCATGAATTTGAGCTCCAAAACCCTTTGGTTTGTGATGATTCCAAATGTAGAGCCTACTTTGGGGACGCGTAAGTGCAACATATAATAAATTTAATTTATCAAGGAAGATTGCCGCGAGTTCTTTTTCTTTAAAGATTTTGAACTCAGGAATGAGATCCGAGGGGTAAGCGTAGGCCAACCCTTCTCCAGCAGGCATTAAAAATTTGGTGTATCCATGGAGTGAGGTTCTAAAGTCAAGACTCGGCATGAGTACTACAGGAAACTCCAAGCCTTTCGCCTTATGAATGGTCATGATACGTATGGCTTCTGTAGACTCTGGCATTTGGAGGGCTAGTTTGTCTTTATGCTGTTCAATAAAGTCAATGAAAGGAAGCAATTCTGCATTGCGGTTGAGTTGAAATTGAAAAGCGACATCGAAAAAATGATGTACGTATGGCTCTTGAGTGTCAATGATTTGAAAACAAGTAGCTGCCTTTTGAAGCAGGTCAAAAAGGTGCTCGTAGGGCATAAAAAAAGCCTCCTCGGAACCAAATTCTGCCTTGTAAAATGCCAACTCATCGAAATAGCGAACCTTCCTACCCTCTTTTTCATAAGTCTTGAAATAAGCCATGAATGCAGCAACATCAAAATTACCTTTAACCTGTAAATAAGCCTCGGCAAAGCGTTTGCCAAGCGTCGGATTAGCGGGTTTAGCGCGTTTTTTAAGGTAAAGTAAAAAGAGCTGAACCAAAGGATTAGCATACAACAAAAGCGAGTCTTGAGAGACCACCTGCTTGCCTGCTTGGGTCAAGGAAAGGGCAATTGCATTTCCTTTTTTATTCGTTTCGGTCAGAATACAGATATCACAGGGCCTGTAACCGTCCTTAAGCACATCGTCTATAGTTCCGAGGATTTTCTCAAAAAGCCAAGCATCAGGAAGCTCATTAACGAGACTTTCGATTTGAATGAAACCGGTCTTTGCAGACTTTGGATTTTGACTTAAGTTCTCATAAAAAGCCCTGTGCTGGAGTGGTAAAGAAAGCGCCAAGCGCTCAAAAAGTTGATTATTAAATTGTACTATTTCAGCGGCCGACCGATAGTTATCTAACAAACTTTGCTTGAAACCACTGGTCTCAAAACGTCTGCTCGTGAGTGCTATTTGAGGGTCGTTGTCGGGGTTGTACAAACTTGGAAGCGCCACAAATTGTTCGGCCAAGCCATTGTTGAAACGATAGATACTTTGTTTGGCATCGCCGACAATTAGATTTGGACGCTCATAGGCGATAGCTTCTAGTACGAGTGGAATCATATTGACCCACTGCAAGCGCGATGTATCCTGAAATTCATCGAGCAAAAAGTGCTCGTAACGAATGCCCAAACGCTCATAGATATAAGGTGCTTGCTCACCTTTGACCAATTGACTAATGAGCTGATTAAATTCTGAAATGCGAATTTGTTGCTGAGCGGTCATGAGGGCCTTGGTTTGCTGTGCCACATACTGAAGCAAGGCCATATTGTAAAAGTTCTTGCGTTGGGTTTCGATGCGTAAATGCGCAGCAAATGCCTGCTCAAACGCAGCCGACAAGCTCAAAAGGGCCTCATTCACATGACTCGGAATATCAAAATTATGCTCCTGAAGCGCAGTTAGAAATTTTGGGGCGTAAAATGGCCCTTTTTGCTTGCCAAGGCCCCAGTATGGATCTTCGACGAGCGCATCTATGCGTTTTTGATCGGTTGCTGTTTTAAATTGAAGTCCTTTGTAGGGTGCAGCCAAAGCATAAACCTCTTGGCACCGTTGTAAAAAGTCATTTTTAACTTGTTCGGCTTGGGTTTTAAAATTGGCATAGGCATCTGGAGAATAAGTTCCGGAAATAAGCTGCTCCACTTCTTTTACATTGCGTTCTTTTCCAAGTACTTCTGAAAATTGGAGCAAAGACTTTTTAAAATCCCAGGACTCACCTTCTGCCACCTTGGTTCGGGCATAGGCAAGCATCCAGCTTGTGAGTTCTTGAGCGTCTGGTTGGCCGAGCCTTGCGATGAGTAGATCTAAAACTTCATCCAATATTAATTTTTCATTGAGCACTACTTCAAAGTCGGCCGGAAGGTCAAGGTCTCGGCTAAACGAACGAATCAGGCGTAAATTGAATTTATCGATTGTCGAAATATTGAAATCTTCGTAGTGGTGTAGAATTCCTTGCAAAGAACCTGCTGCGCGTTGCTGCAATTGACTTTCGGTGAGTTGTGTTTCTTTTAAAAGATCGGCTTTGAGTGCGCTTGTTTTGGAATTGGCACTTGCCGGATAAGCCAAGCCGCTCAGCGTTTGAAGGATGCGTTCTTTCATTTCGTTGGCAGCCTTATTGGTGAAGGTCATGGCGACGATATGCTTGAACTTTTGACGAAAATTAGCGTCGGTGAGAAGGATCTTAAGGTACTCTAAAACAAGGCGATGGGTCTTGCCACTCCCTGCTGAAGCAGCATAAATACGGAGGGCTTTTGAAGATTCTTGGAGCATTCGTTGATTTTGGGCTTAACTTTTACTAAAAGTAAGAACATTTTGAGCGTTTTGACGTATTTTTGTTAGATGAGAATTATATTTTTCTGCCTGTTTGTTTTGGCCTTGACTACCGCATGTGACAAAGACAAGCCCGAAACACCAAAAGCGCAATTACAAATTGATATTCAACCCGTTTTTGGTGGGCAAAATTTTTATATGGATAGCATCTATACAACCCCAGAAGGCTATAAATTAAAGTTCACCGAACTCAAGTGTTATTTTACGCTTTTTGGTAATGGGAATACCTCCTTGCATGAGGCCGCACTGCTAGATTACCGCGAAACCGGTAGCCTTCTTTTCAAAAAAGAAGGAAATTATACTAAATTCCCAAGTTTGAGCGCAGTTTTGGGCGTAGATAGTAGCCTCAATCACTTAGATCCTAGCGCTTTTCCAAACGAGAGCCCACTAAATATCAGCAATGCTGGCCCGATGCATTGGGGTTGGAGTACCGGTTATATTTTCATGAACATCGAAGGAAAAGTAGATACCATTCCCGACGCCAGCACCAACACCAACGTATCTTTTAGTTTCCACATCGGTACAGACACCTACCTTCAGGGGCTGCAATTTAATAACATCAACTGGACAGACCTGGGTAATAACTTACATCAGTTTAAACTCAAACTAGACCTTCTAGCATTTCTCGGTCAAGGTGCCAACAGTATCAATTTAAGTACTGAAAATCTAACACACACCGCAGCAGGTCAGGAGCTGCTCACTCAAAAAGTAATTTCCAACTTTAAAAATGCATTAAGCCCCTATTGATGAAAAATTTGCTCGTCTTTTTTGGCCTCCTTACCTTGTTCAGCGCATGTAAAAAAGACAAAGCGAGCTTCCAAGCCACGCCTTACGCATTAGAAATTCCAAGTCATTTTCCGGACATGCTTATTCCGGCAGATAACCCCATGACCAATGAAGGTGTTGAACTTGGCCGTTGGTTGTTCTATGAAAAACGCTTGTCGGGTAATGATTCTATGAGCTGTGCTTCTTGTCATTTTGCAACGAGCAGTTTTTCCGATCCAAATAAGTACTCCGTTGGCATAGACGGTATTGCTGGAACACGCAACTCTATGGCACTCATCAACCTAGGCTGGGACAACTTCTTTTTTTGGGACGGCCGTGCGTCTTCATTGGAAGAACAAATTTTAGAGCCCATTCCCAACCCCATCGAAATGCACCAGAGTTGGTCCGACGCAGTTTACAAACTGAACCTCGACATCAACTACCGCAACAAATTCTACCGAGCTTTTGGCGAGCCTGGTATCGACTCAACAAAAGTGGCCAAAGCAATCGCCCAATTTATTCGAACAATGATTTCAGCCTCCTCGAAGTACGATGTCATGTACAAATTTGAAAATGGCATGACGCTTACTACCCAAGAGCAAAACACACTGCAAACCGTAGATGTAGAAGAATGGGCAGGCTACGATCTCTTCAAGAGCCTCAATGGCGCCGATTGCTTTCATTGTCACAACGGCCCGCTGATGCGCGTCAAAAAATACAGCAATAATGGACTCGACCCCAACTTTAGCGATTTAGGAAGAGGTGCTGTTACTGGAAACCCCGAAGACTACGGCAAATTCAAAGTTCCTACCTTGCGCAATATTGCGCTCAGTGCTCCATACATGCACGACGGTCGTTTTCAAACTCTTGACCAAGTCATTGAACATTACTCGAGCGGTGTGCATGTTTCGCCAACCATAGATCCGCTGATCGAATTTGCAGACCAAGGAGGCGTTCAGTTAAGCACCCAAGAAAAATACTTGCTCAAGAAATTTTTACATACCCTGACCGACAACTCTTTTATCTCAAATCCAAAATTCAAAGATCCACACTAACATGAGCGCAAGTCGTTTAACCACCGAAGACAAGGCTTTAAAGATCAATCTTACCCCAGACATCTACGGCTGTTTTGCAGAAATTGGAGCAGGTCAAGAGGTTGCTGCCAATTTTTTTAAAGCCGGCGGAAGCTCGGGCACAATAGCCTACACGCAATCGGCATACGACATGAAAGTTTCGGATTCTATGTACGGAGAAACCGCCCGATACGTATGCGAGGAGCGCCTGCTGACCATGCTCAAGACCGAATTCAAACACCTAGAGACAATCCTCCCCATTAAAAACCGAGAAGCCCGTTTTTTTGCATTTTGTAACACCGTAGAGTCTTTAAATTATCACAAAACCAATCAGGGTCAAGGATGGGTTGGCGTACGTTTTCAACTCAGCAATGACAGCAAACCCAACGATGTCATTTTGCATATCAAAATGCACGACAACAGCCATAAAGCACAACAAGAAGCCCTAGGAATTTTAGGGGTCAACCTCATCTATGCGTGTTATTTTCAAGCCGGAGATATCGACGGATTCATTGATGGAATTGTACATCGCTTACCCCCAGACCGCATGGAAATCGATATGCTTCGCATCTCTGGTCCGGACTTTGAAGACATGGACAACCGCATCATTGCCCTCAATTTGGTCCGACGCGGCATCACCAACGCCACCATGTTCGACCTTGCTAAAAATGTCATGCAGCCCTCTACTGCCTTGTACAAAAAAAATATTTTGCTCATGCGTGGTCGTTTCAGACCGGTAACTAAAGTACATATCGACATGATCGAACGTGCTAGAGCTGCTTTTGCCAAAGAAAAACGCGTCAAGCCTGAACAACTAGAAGTCGTGTTTGAACTCACGCTCAAAGACCTCACCGCCGATGGCAAAATATCAGACAAAGATTTTCTAGATCGTGCAGAGTTGCTAGGTTCTCTTGGCTATACCGTTATGGTATCTAACTACCTTAAGCATTATAAGATGCTCGAATACCTCTCCTCAATTGCACGCGGAAACTTGGTGGGTGTCATTATGGGTATCTATAACCTACACATCATTTTTGACGAAAAGTATTACGATAACCTACCCGGTGGCTTGCTTGAAGCATTTGGCCGCGGTTTCGGACACAACGTAAAGCTATATGTATATCCAGCAATCAACGTAGAAGATGGCAGTTTGTACCATTTGGGAAATATCAAACTTCCCGACAATTTGATGGGCTTACTTAACTACATGCAAGCCAATGACAAAATCACATCTTTGCAAGAATACGACACGAGTTTGTTACACATCCTTTCGGACGATGTACTGAGTAAAATTAAAGCAAATGCCCACAGTTGGGAAGACGACGTTCCTTATGAAGTTGTAAAGGCCATTAAGTTTTTTGAACTCTTCGGGTACCAACAAAAATTGGAAAAACATTAATGCCCCATATCAAAAACGCCCTCATTCGCTATCGCATCATCGACCGGATGTTGCGCAACAAGTACAAGCCTTTTCCGTCCAAAGAAAGGCTTCGTACAGCTTGTGAGGAAGCACTTTTTGGTTCTGAATCAGGCGCCCATATTTGTGCGTCAACAATCGAAAAGGACTTGTTTACCATGAAAATAGAACACGACGCACCTATTCGCTTTAGTAAAAAAAATGGAGGCTACTTCTACGAAGACCCAGACTTCAGTATCAATGATGTTCCGCTCACAGAAGACGAGCTTTCCTCGATCCGTTTTGCGGTCTCCACCTTACAACAATTTAGAGAAGTACCGTTTTTTCAACAATTTGGTTTGGCCATAGATAAAATCGTAGACCGCGTTGCCGTTGGCGACCAAAGTGAAGAACTCTCGAAATTTATTCAGTTTGAATCTGCAGTTTCTACAGGTGGGAACGAGTATCTGCCTATGCTTCTAGAAGGTGTACAAGCAAAAAAACGCGTCTGGTTTATGTACACTAGTTTTCAGCAACAACAAGCTAAACCTAGAAAAGTAAGCCCCTTATTTTTGAAAGAATACCGCAACCGTTGGTATCTCATTTCTTATGACATTCAAAAGCAGGACATCATGACTTTTGCACTCGACCGGATGTCTGAGCTCCAATTGCTCGCGGAGGCAGCTCAAGTTCCGGAAGACTTCGATGCAACTGCTTATTTTCGCGATGCCGTTGGAATCACAGCTTTTAAAGGAGAGGCGCTTCGCGTCATCATAAAAGCAGATGCCGTGGCTGCTCGTTATATCGAAACTCAAGCTTTTCATGCCTCTCAACAAATCATCGAAAAAAAAGCAGATTACAGCCTTTTTGAACTGCGTATTTTAATAACAGAAGAGTTTATCCGAAACCTACTTGGCTACGCCGGAGAAGTTGAGGTGCTCGAACCAGCCAGTTTGCGCCTCACTTTAAAAGAACGTGGACAAGCGTTGCTCAATCGATATCAATCTTAACCTATGCAAGAAATTCTCACTCACCTTGAAAATGGCGTGCTGACCCTAACACTCAACCGACCAAGCGTTTTCAATTCTTTTAACCGCAGCATGGCCTTGCAATTACAAGCCGAGCTCGATCGCTGCAGTACCGATGACCACATCAGAGCGGTGGTACTCACTGGCGAAGGCAAAGCCTTTTGCGCGGGTCAGGACTTAGCTGAAGCTACTGACCCACATGGGCCCGCTCTTCAAGAAATTGTGAGCAAACATTACAACCCGATTATATTGAAAATCAGGGCACTCGAAAAACCAGTAATTGCTGCAGTAAATGGCGTCGCTGCCGGAGCCGGAGCTAATATTGCACTGGCCTGTGACCTCGTAATAGCCAAAGAAAGTGCTGCTTTTATTCAAGCGTTCTCTAAAATTGGACTCATCCCAGATTCTGGTGGCACCTTTTTTCTTCCGAGATTAGTTGGCATGCAAAAAGCACTGGCACTCATGATGACCGGTGAAAAAGTTGCTGCTAAAGACGCCGAACAAATGAATATGATATACAAAGCTGTACCTGATACCGAGTTTGAAAGTATGGTGGCACAGTTAGCTCAGCAATTGGCAAAAATGCCTACCAAAGCCCTCGGTCTTACCAAAAAAGCTGTAGATGCTGGCTTTAACCAAGATCTAGGCGCGCAGTTGGCACTCGAAGAAAAATTACAAACCCAAGCAGGGCAAACACATGATTTCAAGGAAGGCGTACAAGCATTTCTTGAAAAAAGAAGCCCTGAATTTAAAGGAAACTAATGATGAAAGGTCAAATAGGCGTTGTTGGCGCAGGCACTATGGGTGCAGGTATTGCGCAAGTTGCGGCACAAGCCGGACACAAGGTGGTCTTAACGGATACCAACCCCGAGCAATTACAACGGGCTGAACAACAAATTATAAAAAGTCTTGATAAATTAGTTGAAAAAGGAAAGTTCTCCTCTGAGAAAGCAGAGACCATCAAAGCCAGCCTGACCTACTCTACCCTACTCAGTGACCACAGTGCAGCAAGTTTGGTTATCGAGGCAATTATTGAAAAACTCGAAATCAAACATCAATTATTTCAACAACTAGAACAAACGATTGGCTCCAATTGCATTTTGGCTAGCAATACCTCTTCGTTGTCCATTGCATCAATTGGGGCTTGCTTGCAAAATCCAAGCCGCTTTTTGGGTATTCACTTTTTTAATCCAGCTACCCTGATGCCGCTTGTAGAAGTCATTCCGGGTGTGGCAACTTCTGTTGAAACTACCAACGCTATCGAAACGCTCATCACCAACTGGAATAAAACAGTTGTGGTTTGCAAAGACACCCCCGGATTTATCGTCAATAGAGTAGCACGGCCATTTTACGGCGAAGCGTTGCGCATGTATGAAGAAGGCTTAGCAGATTTTGCGACTATAGACTGGGCCATGACACAAATTGGAGGCTTTAAAATGGGGCCCTTCACCCTCATGGATTACATTGGTAATGATATCAATTATACCGTAACTGAAACCGTTTTTTCGGCTTTTTATTACGACCCGCGTTTCAAGCCCTCCTTTACACAAAAAAGGCACATGGAAGCTGGTTTTTTAGGCCGTAAAACTGGTCGGGGCTTCTATGACTACAGTGAAAACGCACAAGCGTCAGCAGCAATCGAGGATTCCCAGTTAGGTACCTATATTTTTGAAAGAATCCTTGTATTACTCATCAATGAAGCCGCCGATGCGGTGTTTATGCAGGTGGCAAGCCCACAGGCTGTTGACCTAGCCATGACCAAAGGCGTAAATTACCCCAAAGGACTATTGGCTTGGGCCGATGAATTAGGGCCAGCATGGGTTTTGGAAAAACTCGAAAAGCTTTTCGCAGAATATGGCGAAGATCGCTACAGGCCAAATCCTTTACTCCGAAGGGTTGTCCGTGAAGGAAGTAAATTTATTTCGTAACTTTGCACTCTAATAAAATCAACTAATGGCATATTTATTCACTTCTGAGTCCGTTTCTGAAGGACACCCAGACAAAGTTTCCGATCAAATTTCCGATGCGCTCATCGATAACTTCATGGCTTTTGACCCAAGCTCAAAAGTAGCTTGTGAAACCCTCGTCACTACAGGTCAGGTTGTTTTAGCTGGCGAGGTAAAATCTACTGTATACCTCGACGTTCAAAAAATTGCACGCGAAACCATTCGTAAAATTGGCTACACTAAATCTGAATATATGTTTGATGCCAATTCCTGTGGTATTCTTTCTGCCATACATGAGCAATCTTCAGATATCAATCAGGGCGTGGAGCGCAGTAATCCAGAAGACCAAGGTGCAGGCGATCAAGGAATGATGTTTGGTTATGCCACCAAAGAAACTGACAACTACATGCCTTTGGCACTTGACCTCGCGCACAAAATACTAGAAGAAATGTCTGCTATTCGCAACAATGAAGCAGCGCTCATTCCCTATTTGCGCCCAGATGCCAAATCGCAAGTCACTATCGAATATTCCGATGACAATGTCCCACAGCGCATCGACACCATCGTAGTCTCCACCCAACACGACGACTTTGCTGATGAAGCCGTAATGTTGGCAAAAATTAAAAAAGACATCATCGAAATCGTGATTCCGCGTGTGAAAGCCAAACTTTCACCGGCAATTCAAGCGCTTTTCAACAATGCGATTACCTATCATATCAACCCAACAGGCAAATTTGTAATTGGTGGTCCACACGGAGACACCGGCCTTACAGGTCGCAAAATCATCGTCGATACTTACGGTGGTAAAGGTGCACACGGTGGTGGTGCATTCTCCGGAAAAGACCCTTCAAAAGTAGACCGCTCTGCTGCCTACGCAACCCGTCATATCGCTAAAAACATGGTTGCAGCTGGTCTTTGCGACGAAGTACTTGTCCAAGTTTCTTATGCGATTGGTGTTGCCGAACCATGTGGTTTATATATCAATACGTACGGAACCTCTAAAGTTTCAATGACCGATGGTGAAATGGCTATCAAAATTGGGCAAATTTTTGACATGCGCCCTTACTTTATCGAGCAACGCTTGAAATTGCGCAACCCCATTTATCAAGAAACAGCAGCTTACGGCCATATGGGACGCAAAAACGAAGTCGTTATCAAACACTTCACTGCACCTGACGGTTCTTCTGTTAGCCGCGAGGTTGAGCTTTTCACCTGGGAAAAACTCGACTACGTTGATCAAGTCAAAACGGCTTTTGGCCTCTAAAATAACTAAAGCCCGCTCGTCGGGCTTTTTTTTTAATCTATTCTCATGAGCAGAAACTTTAGAACGATCTGGACTACCCCCGAACGAGACATCGAGGTCATTGACCAGCGCCAATTGCCACATGAATATGTGGTCGTTAAGTTGCAAACTTATCAAGATGCTGACCTCGCCATTAGAAGCATGACTGTTAGAGGAGCTCCACTCATTGGTGCCACCGCAGCCTATGGTATTTTCTTAGCAGTACGCGAATTAATCACTAAAGGGCTCGACGCTCGTTTTTTGGATGAAGCTTTTACAGTGCTTCGTGCATCTAGGCCTACGGCAGTTAATTTATTTTGGGCGCTAGACCGCATGCAAAAAGCCCTAGACGAGGCCGCAGACTTTTTAGAAGCTGCCTGGAACGAAGCGCAAAAAATTGTGGAGGAAGATATTGAAACGTGTCGCATGATTGGTGTGCATGGACTGCCTTTAATTGAGCGTATTTCGGAAAAAAAGAAAGGAGAAACAGTGCATATTTTAACCCATTGTAATGCAGGCATGCTCGGTTGTATTGAATGGGGTACCATCACCTCACCTATTTATCAGGCCGTTCAAAAAGGCATTGACGTTCATGTATGGGTAGATGAAACACGCCCGCGCAATCAAGGCGCTAACCTCACCGCTTACGAACTCACCAAACACGATGTCAAGCATACGCTTATCGTTGACAACACGGGTGGGCACCTCATGCAACACAGCATGGTTGACCTCGTTATTGTGGGCACAGACCGCACCACGCGTCAAGGCGATGTCGCTAATAAAATTGGCACCTACCTCAAAGCTTTGGCGGCCAAAGACAACCAAATTCCGTTTTATGTGGCCTTGCCATCTACTACCCTCGACATGCGTATCAACGATGGTCTTAAAGAAATTCCGATCGAAGAACGCGATCAAAATGAAGTCAAGTACGTCATTGGGAAATCTGCTTCAGGCAAAATTGAACCCGTTTTGATTTGCCCTGAAACGACACCAGCAGCCAATTATGGTTTTGATGTAACACCTGCGCGTTTAGTCACAGGCTTGATCACGGAACGGGGTATTTGCACTGCTTCAGAAGAAGGAATTCTTTCCTTATTCCCGGAGTATAAAAATTAGAATAATAATGATTTGAATGATGATTACTCAATCTATTTTCAAATAAGAAAAAAAAATACCTTTAAGACCATGAAAATCAAATTACATTATTTTTTAATTGTTTCAATCCTTTCTATTATTGATCACACTACGCATTCACAAATCCAAGGTGTTTGGCACAGTAACTTTCAAGTAGCTGGGAAATCCTTACTCATGGATCTGGATGTTCGGGGCATTGGACGCGATGGATCCATTATCGTTTCCATTCCAGATCAGCCGCAATTAAAGCCACAAACAATGGAAGAGTTTGCACTTTTCTCGGATAGTTTGTGGTTCAATTGGAAGATGCTAGGCCTTACTTATAGCGCAAAACTACATGGTGATTCTTTAGTGGGTACGATGAAACAAGCAGGTTTGGCTTGGTCGGCTATCTTTTACAAAGAGGTAATGATTGCCAAAGAAGTGAAAGGAAAAATACAAGATCCAAAAGCGCCATTTCCCTATATGACCAGTGAAATACAAGTCAAGACGGATAAAAAAACAACACTTTCCGGCACCTTGATTTTACCTGAAAAGGAGAAAGCAGCGCGGTTTCCATTGGTTATTTTGGTGTCGGGCTCAGGCGCACAGGACCGCGATTGCGAAATCTTAGGGCACCGTTCGTTTTGGGTGTTGGCAGACCATCTCGGCCGCAATGGTATCGCCTCGTATCGCTACGACGACCGTGGCGTTGGCATGAGTTCTGGGAAATTCAATGAAGCTACGCAAACCGATTTTGCCAATGACTTGATTTCTATTGTCAATAAGCTCAAAAAGGAATTCCCGAAAGCCCAACTATATATTTACGGCCACTCAGAAGGCGGCATGACGGCCCTCAGAGCAGCTGTACAGACGAAGTATATTTCAGCAATTATTGAAGCAGCTTCAGTGGGCAATAGCGGAAAAGAAGTCCTGATTGAACAACAGTACTTGATTCCAAAAAAAAGCGGTTATTCTGAAGAGGAAAGCCGATGGAATCAACGCTTTTACAAAGAGGGTGCTGAAATTGCATTGAGAAGTACTCCAAACGATTTTTCTAAACAGTATAATGCCTGGTTAAATAGTTGCTGGGACAGCATTCCTAAAAAACTGTTAGATGGCGCTAATCAAAAAGAACTCATCGAGCAAATGAGTGCATTTTTCAACAATACTTGGGCTCGGGAATTTTTGGCATTTGAAAGCCAAGCATACCTTTCACAACTCGATATTCCCTTCTTAATTATCAATGGTAGTGAAGATATTCAAGTTCCCGCTCAGGCCAACCAAGCAAGTTTTAGAACTGCGATGAGCAAAGCCTCTTTAGAAAAAAGTACATTTTATATACTAGAAGGTGCCAACCATTTATTTCAACAATGCAAGGAGTGTAACCTGAGTGAATACGCCAATTTAGAACAGAGCATAGACCCTCAGGTAATGCAATGGGTTACATCATGGATTTTGGCACAGCCGTAAGACCATCCATGTAACCAAAATTCTTTTCTATAATTTGAGGAAGCTGTTCGGTCAAATAATTTCTTTTTATCCCTATTATAAGTAATTTTGAGGATGCAAAAAACAGTTGTGGTCATTGGTGCAACAGGCCTCGTCGGATCAGCCTTAGTTCAAGAATTGACCGATGATCCGCAAGTAGCCGAAATTAGAATTTTGAGCAGACGCGCACTGACCTACGCTTCAGATAAAATCAGGGTCATCCAAACTGATTTGAGCCAGCCCGAACCCAGTGCTTTTGACAACGCCACGGCTTTGTATTGCGGTATTGGCACCACAAGAAAAAAAACGCCTGATCAGAAGCAATACATTGCAATAGACCACGGCATCACTATCGCCGCGGCCAAAGCGGCCAAAAGCAAAGGTGTTTCGGAGGTTCATCTCATTAGTGCCGTTGGTGCCGACGTGAAATCAAAAATTTTTTATAGTCGCCTTAAAGGAGAAATCGAGCGAGACCTCATCGCATTAAATTTTGATCGTACGCTCATTTACCAGCCCTCTATTCTCATAGGACCGCGTGCTGAAAAACGCTTTGGCGAAAAAATTGCACAAGTCCTCAGCCCGGCTTTTGATCTGTTTCTCATTGGTAAGCTCCAAAAATACCACAGCATAAGCGCCAAAGAATTAGCTATTACAATGCATCGTTTTTCCTTTAATGCGCGCCAAGGTGTACAAGTACTTATGTACCCTGAACTCTGTGAAAAATAAACTTACTTTTTTCTGATTCCGACAATATTTGGCAGGGGCCAAAAGTGCCGATTGGTATCGCTTTCCCAGGTGTCAGATACCCAAGAACCCACTTTTGCTATTCGGTGACCATCTACGTTGATCAAAAGACTGGTTTCAGGACCGCCTTCTAAATAAATGGCGTTGTGCAAGCCGCCAGGCATTTGTTTGATGAAGTCAATCATCTGATTGTGCGTGTAAGGAGAGCGCGTAAAAATGAGATAAAACCAACCTTTTTGGTCTTCAGCTGCGATTAACATACTACAAGATTGAATTTTCTTTTTCCAGTACATCGGACTCCCATTGCAATCGATCATGCGCAGGCCTTGCGCAAAGGCAGTAAAATTATCTTTTTCTTCTTCCCAATTGGAGCAAGTGAGGTCGAGCACCTCAATATTTGACCGTTTGCGCTTTGCTTTGGGGCCAAGTGCTAACATTAAATTGAAATTTTCTAAGAGTTGGCCGTTATTGATATGCCTGCCGTTTTTCATGTATGCTCTACTTTGCAATGGATTTTCCAAACTATACATGCTGGCATTGAACGCAACAATTAAACCAAAAGATTCGGACCATGAACTTACACTTTTAGGTATGGCGTCATTTTGAGTTGCCGAGAAAAGATCAAAGCGAAATTGAGCGGGATCTAAACGAAGAATGGATAATTTAGAATCGCCGAGAAAAGATGCTGTAGGCGCATTGATTTCTTTGTATTGCATTCCAGGGGTGAGGGTGGTCCAAGTATGAGAATACTTGTGCTTGTGCTTCTTCTTTTTCTTCTCTTGAACCGACGGCTGCTGCGCACAGCCTAAAAAGCTGAAGATTACAATAAAAAGGACTAATAAACGATAAAAGGTTGACATCTATTCTTTATTCAAAGTTATTGAATTTAATAGTTTTATTTACTTTGTAACATATTCCAATCTACATGAGAGCCTTATTCCTGTTTTTTTGTTTACCATTCCTAGGGTTGACACAAACCATTACAAAAAAAGATCAAATCAACGCCAAGCGCATAACTGCCAACGCCAGCACGCTCTTCAATGAAGGGCAAAGTACCAATGCCTATATGCTGCTCAAGCAAGCCGTTGCACTAGACTCTACTTATGCCAATGCTTTTTTCTTACTGGCCACCACAGAATTCGACTTGCGGTCTTACCACTACGCTCAAGAACACTGCGCCAAGGCACTGGACTTATTCGGGGCTAACACCAACGAAGAACATCTCTATTTAGCGGGTCAAATTGAACTCTCACTCGGCAATTGTGCACAAGCCAAAAATTTATGCGTACAAGCCAAAAATTTGATCAAATCTGAAAAAGATTACAAATTACTGGGCTTTCAATTGCTTGAAGTACAAAGTGATTTTGCACTAAACGAACTACAAAAAGACGCCTTGAATCAACGTCAACTGTTAGGTGGAGCGCTCAATACCAATTACGACGAATACGGACCTATACTCAGCTTAGATGGTCAAACCCTTTATTTCACGACGCGTAACCCTGACTCCAAAGGCGCCAACCTCAACCCCGACGACCAACGCTTTTTTGAAGATATCTATCAAGCACAACCAGACCCTGAAAATAACAACTCATGGGTACGCAATTTTGAATACGACGAACTTTTCAATACCGAAGGTTTTGATGCCCTCTCTTACCTAGCCGCTGATCAACTCAGCGCTCTTGGCACCCTGAACACCACCGCCTCTAAAGAGTTGAGCACCCAAGGATCAGATATTTTTGAACTCACTGCCGAAACATCCGGGGTATGGGACGACAAACGTATCATTAAAGATATTCCTGGACTCAACACCAGTTACTTTGAAGGTGCACCAACTAAAACCGATACTATCTGGGTCGATGAATTTACGTACATCGAAGAACTTTATTTTATTTCTGATCGGGCTGCCGAAAAATACGCAACCGACATCTATGTGGCAAAGAAAATCAATGGTGTTTGGCAAGCTGATGTACAAGCACTACCACAAGGTATCAATACCGAAGGCCGGGAAACCACGCCTTTCGTGACTCCAGACGGAAAACTTTTGTTTTTTGCCTCCGACGGCCACTTGGGCATGGGAGGCTACGATATTTTTTATTGTAAAAGAGAAAACGAAGGTTGGTCAGCACCCATAAATTTGGGAGCCGCCATCAATACAACACTAGACGACACCCATTTTCAGCGCAGTGGAAACACCCTCACTTGGGCAAGTGTCAGCGAACTTGAAGGCTTGTTCAGTTACAATTTATTCAAGGCACCTGTAAGTATTTTACAAATAGAAGACTTGAAATAAGGTGCCGCGCTATTTTATCCAGCTTGCTTACGATGGAAGCGCCTATAATGGCTGGCAAAATCAGCCAAATGCACCCAGTGTGCAAGAAGCCATCGAAACTGCCCTCAGCAAACTCCATGGCTTGCAGCCTATTGCTGTAGTGGGTTGTGGCCGCACAGACGCCGGCGTTCATGCGCAGCAATATTTCTTGCATACCGACCTGCCCCAAACCTGGGATGCGCAACAATTGGTTTTCAAGCTCAACCGCATGACCGCCCCTGACCTCGCTTTTTATAAGGCCTGGGAAGTTCCTTCAGACCTCCATGCCCGCTTCGATGCCAACTCACGTACGTATCGTTACTTTGTCCATCAACACAAAAATCCTTTTCGAGCCAACACGAGCTGGTACGTGCAAAATAGCCTAGATATTACTGCTATGAACCAAGCGGCAGAGTACCTTATTGGTCGGCAAGACTTTTCTTCTTTTGCAAAAGCCCACACAGATGTCAAAACAAATATATGCGAGGTATTTGCAGCGGAATGGTCGGTGGGTAAAGATGGCATCTATTTTGAAATTAGTGCCAACCGCTTTTTACGCAATATGGTTCGGGCTATTGTTGGGACGCTCGTAGAGGTCGGATCAGGTAAAATAAAGGCCTCCGAACTGCCCAACATCATTGCTGCCCAAGACCGTTCGGAAGCGTTTATTTCTGTACCTGCACAAGGCTTGTTTTTATGGGGGATTCGCTACGAGAAGGCCCCAGAACTTCATGTTTAGTTAGCCTGATTGATCTCCCATTCTCGATAGAGATCAAAATAACTTTTGGTTTCAAGAATGATAGCCCCACCGAGTGTATCGCCATATTTGGCTGGCAAACCACCCGTGTATACGGTAATTCTGCCGATGGCGCTGCTGGGCACGTTGAACACTTCATTAGACTTGATGCCATCTAACATATAGATCATATCGCCTTTTCGTGCACCGCGAAACATAAGGCCACCATCTTCATCTTTTTTAATATCTGAGTTCGAATTAGCCACCATATCGACCACACTAAATTTGTCAGACCTAAACTTGATTTGCTTGGAGCTAATTGTCATCATTGGAACTTCGCTGATTTGTATGCGCGCTTGCTCGTAGCGACCTCCGTTTAAACGCACCGCTTTTGTTTCTTGGGTTTTGTTCTCGAAGTATAGGATTCCTGCATTGGCATACGCGTCGATAAATACTTCAACGGTTGCTTTTGCTGTGCTATCTTTTTGAAAAGAACCCGCTACTTGGTAAGTACCTGCAGGTACCCCAACAATTCTAAAGCGACCCTCTTCATTAGAAAGCGCCAAATAAACATGGCCATTTTCTTTGATCATGGCTTTGGCTCCTACAACAGGTTGTTGGGTCGAAAAATTGATAAAAGTTCCGATGACATCACCGGTTCCGGATTGGGCTACTGTGTTTACTGCCGTCATGAGCATCCACACCATCATAAAGTTTTTCATCAGCATGTTTATTGATAGGATGCCGAAGTCCAACTTATTCCACAAAAAAAATTAAAGTACTGCGCTACTGGTTAGGATTTCGCGGTCAACTTTTTTAAACAGGCCCTGTAATACTTTGCCTGGCCCTACTTCAATAACCTCCGAACAGCCATGAGCAAGCATGTTTTGCATGATTTGCGTCCAGCGAACAGCACCTGTTAGTTGGGATACCAAATTTGCCTTGATTTGGGTAGGGTCAGTAACCGCCTGCGCGTTCACATTTTGATAGATCGGGCAAATGGGTTGTGTAAAATGGGTTGCTTCAATGGCCGCAGCGAGTTCTTCGCGAGCGGGTTCCATGAGCGGCGAATGAAAAGCACCCCCTACCTGCAAGACCAAAGCGCGTTTGGCTCCGGCAGCTGTTAGTTGGGCACAAGCTTCGTCTATAGCAGCAATACTTCCAGAGATCACGAGTTGGCCTGGGCAATTATAATTGGCCGCAACCACCACGCCGTCGATTTCAGCGCAAATGCGCTCAACAACGTCGTCTTCAAGGCCTAAAATGGCGGCCATTGTGCTGGGGGTTTGTTCACAAGCCTTTTGCATCGCAGTGGCACGCTTAGCTACCAAACGAAGACCATCCTCAAAGGATAATGTTTGATTGGCAACGAGTGCTGAAAACTCTCCGAGGGAATGGCCTGCAACCATAGCTGGCTGGAAGCGCTCACCTAGACACGCCGAAAGTATGGTGCTATGCAGAAAAATAGCGGGTTGCGTTACATTCGTTTGTTTGAGGGCCTCATCGGTGCCCTCAAACATAATGCTTTGAATATCAAAACCGAGTATCTCATTGGCCTGAGCAAATAAAGAACGAGCGAGTGCAGAATGATCGTGTAGATCTTTGCCCATTCCTGAAAATTGGGCGCCTTGCCCAGGAAAAACGTATGCTTTCATGTGGTGAATTTGGGGATAAATTTAAGAAATCTTAACGATTAGAGCTGTCCGTCTGAATGATACTTTCCTAATTTGTAAATACGAACCTTCTGTAATATACCATCTTTGTCGTAGTCGTAAACTTTACCGTCGTATAATTGCCCACTTTTAAATTCGCCGTCTATCCAAATTTCATCGTTATCGTTATAGACCTTATTATAACCATTAGGCACAAAGCGCAATCCTTTGGTTTTCGGATGAACCACTCGAGGCGGGTAATCATTCGATGTAGGAGTTGGTTTTGGAACGGCTATTTCCTTTTGGTCAGGAGCTTTTTGCAGCGCCCCAATTTGGCCATTGGCCTCAATGTCAAAAGAACTTTGCAGTTGACCATTTGGATGGTAACGCGAGACTTGGCCTTGTACTAGGCCATTTTTAACGGTATAACTCAAAGCGAGTTTTCCGTTTGGATGGTAGTAGCTCACCTTTCCACTCTCTTGCCCCAGATTGTTAAAATTTGCTTTGTAGGCAAGCTGACCATTTTCGTGAAAGCGCAGCAACATACCCTTATAACCATTGGCTCTAAAATCACCTTGTTCGGCAATTTGACCATTTGGATAATAGCGCGTGAAAGAACCCTCGGGTCTGTTATTGTTGTAAGTTCCTTTCAACTGTGTTTTGCCATTTGAAAAGTATTTGATCCATGTGCCTTCCTTTCGGCCATTGACATAATTGCCTTCCTCTACTTTTTGTGTTTTGGGTAAATGTCGACTTGGATAATCTTTGCCCGTAAAGACCCATTTTCCATGTCGTTGACCACTTGAATTGCGCTTATTTTGTGCGGTAGCGTTCGCACTCAAAAAAAGTAATAAACAACAAAGAGATGTCCGTAAAATCACAACGCCAATTTACGAAATTTGGCTAACTTTGAAACACAATGCTCAGCTTAGATCCGAAAGAACTCACCGTACAGCGCTTGCACCAACTTTTATTAGGTGCCATTGGCCCACGCCCTATTGCATTTGCCTCAACGCTAGACGCGCAAGGCAATGCCAATTTGGCGCCTTTTAGTTTTTTCAATGTCTTTAGTGCCAACCCTCCTATTCTCGTATTTTCTCCTGCAAGATCGGGGCGAACGGGCCAAAGCAAAGACACCTACAACAACGCCAAGGCGATTCCAGAGGTCGTCATCAATGTCGTCAACTACAACATGGTGCACCAAATGAGCCTTGCAAGCTCGCCTTATGCACCGGGTGTAGACGAATTCGTCAAAGCTGGTTTTACCGCGCTTGCCTCTCATAAAGTAGCGCCTTTTCGCGTGGCAGAAGCACCCGTACAATTTGAGTGCAAGGTTCAACAAATCATCGAACTCGGTCAAGAAGGGGGCGCTGGCAACCTTATTATTTGCGAGGTGCTTCAAATGCATATCCACGAAAGCCTCCTCAATGAGCACGGGCTCATCGATCAGCACAAAATTGATCTAGTAGCTCGTATGGGTGCAGACTGGTATTGCCGGGCCAACACAGCATCTATGTTTGAAATCAAAAAACCCATTTCCACTTGCGGTATAGGCTATGATGCCCTACCACCAGACATCAAAAATAGTCAAGTACTCAGTGCCAATGACCTCGGCCAACTCGCAGGTATCGAAGAACTACCCAACGAGACCGATGTCAACGAATACAAATTGATCGAACTTTCCTCGCTTTTTCTAGATCTTGAAGCCAATGCCAATGCGCTCGAAACAGCACTGCACCATAGAGCCAAAGAACTACTTTCAGAGAACCAACTAGAAGAAGCCTGGCTCACCCTTTTATCTTTTAATAACTAATAATAAGTCCATGTTTAAATTCACCGGCACCATTAAAGTCATTCAAGACACCCAACGTATTTCAGACAAATTTCAAAAAAGAGAGTTTGTCGTTACAGATACGACTTCTATGTATCCTCAAGATATTCTCTTTCAAGCAACCCAAGACAAATGTACTTTGCTTGATTCCTTCCAGGCAAACGATAATGTGGAGGTTTCTTTTAATCTACGCGGACGCGAATGGACGAGCCCTCAAGGAGAAGTAAAGTTTTTCAACACCATTGAGGCTTGGCGCATCGAAAAACAAGGTCAAAGCCAACCAATGGGCATGCCAAGTAGTGGCCCATCTGCAATGGATATGGGTACTGATTCGTTACCTGGCGTTGGCGCCAGCACCGAAGACGACGACGATCTACCTTTCTAAGCAAATCTTTTAGAAGGCGCTCAAAGCCAAAGCAACGCCAACCAAAATACTCATTAACTTGAGTAAATTGAATTTGTGATTCTCGGTGGTTTCAAAAATAATGGTTGTCGAAATGTGTAAAAACATCCCGACGACCACCGCCAAAATCATATTTACATTCAGGCCTAACTGCTCAGTTGTAATTCCTAAGCCCATAAACACGCCAAATGGCGTCATGAGGCCAAATGCTAAAAGTATCAGCCAGGCCTCTCTGCGCTTGAGTCTTGTTGCAAATAATAAAGTCATGAGCGCTATGGCTACAGGTATCTGATGAAAAACAATTCCCCAAAAGAAACTTGCATCATAGGCATAGGCTGTTGGCTCTACCCCTATTCTGAGCATATTACCGAGCGGTATACCCTCAATTATAGAGTGCACAGACAATGAAATAAACAAGGCCCAAGGCATGGCCTGCCCTTTGTGCACATGCACATGCCCGTGCTCTATACCTCCTGAAAAATATTCTAATATAAGTTGCACCAAAAATCCGAGCAAAATAAATACACCAACATGAAAAGATGGGAGAGCTTCAGTGTGTGCATGTGCATGCCCTTCATGAGAACCGTAGAGCTCAGGCAATAAATGCTGAAAAATAACGGCCAATAAAAAACCTCCACTAAAAGCCAAAACAAGTTTGATGTACTGATTTTTGTTGGTTGCATTGAGGTAACTCACGACGCCACCACCCAACACAACTGAAGCAATTAATAGGAATTGAACAAGATAAAAATTCATGGTTTCTTTTTTGCAATAAGGATAAGGCGATCACTTGTTGTAGGGTCATAAGCCTCGAGCGCATAAGAGCCGTAAGTTGCTTGGAGCTCAAAATAAGGAGATAACAGTGCTTCAAAATGCGCCAACGTCAATGCTTGAACCCTTTCGGTAAAAATAGCATTTGGGGTATTTTCAGTAGTTGCACGCACCTCAATTTTTTTAAAGATGTGCTTTTGATCATGCCAACGTTCAATATTAAATTGAATACCGTCTCTGATAACAATTTCAGTTGGCTTGAGTGCCGCACATACCTTTGGCGCATTCAAAAAGTCGATCACGACCATGCCTCCAGGTTGCAGCATGGCTGCAAGCGCCTTACAAACAGCTTGGTTCTCTTCAAGTGTATCGAAATAGCCAAAACTTGTAAACAAATTAAAAATAGCAGCAAAATATTGCCCAGTCAAGGGCTTGCGCATGTCATGAACGACAAATTGGAGCTTGTCTAGCTGCAGCGCGTTCTGATTTTCTTGGGCAGCTGCAATGCTATTGGCAGCTAAATCGGCGCCTAAAACCTCAAAGCCCATTTGAGCCAAGGTAATGGAATGACGGCCTTTTCCACAGGCAAGATCGAGAATGCGTGCACTTGGTTTTAATTCAAGTACGCCAATAAGTTTGTTCAAAAACAACTGCGCTTCGTTGTCGTCACGGTGCTGATACAACAAATGATAATACGGTGAATCGAACCAAGTGGCGAACCATTCTTTTTGCGGCATACAGCAAATTTACAACATTCTTTTGCTAATTTCGGGAGATGAGACACATTGGTTTAACTGGCGGAATCGGATCGGGTAAAAGTACCATAGCAGGGGTGCTCGAACACATGGGCTACCCTGTATTCTATTCCGACGTGGAGGCTAAAAAACTGTATGTTGCGCATCCGCTGGTCAAAAAAGAAATGAGCCTAATTTTTGGAGCGGATATTTATAAAGACGGCGCCTTTCAATTCAGTTATTTAGCGGAGCGCTTGTTTTCAGACCCAATATTAAAAGAACGGGTTTCTAAGTTGCTGCATCCGTTGGTGCGAGAGCGCTTCAACGAATGGGCTGGGCAACAAACTACTGATCTTGTTTTCAATGAAGCGGCCATTCTTTTTGAAACCGCTGCCTACCAACAATTCGATGCAACAATTCTGGTCATTGCGCCGCTCGAAACAAGAATTCAACGCGTACAAGCCAGAGACAACTTGAGTCGTGAAGAAATACTAAGCCGCGTGGCCAATCAATGGCCAGATGCCAAAAAAATGGGCCTAACTCCGTATATCATCCAAAACGATGGGCAACCGTTGCTCCAACAAATAGAAGAAGTACTGATTCAACTGAAGTCTGTTTGAAAGGTAAAAGGCTTAGTACACCATTTTGATATGGATAGTGCGGTCTTGACTAAATTTGAAGCTGCATTCTTCAAAACCCGGGACGCTTAGGTTGGGCCTCACATTATTCGAAAAAGCGTAAGCTTCTGTCGGGACGCCAAAGAAATTTTTATCGCAAATTTTATTCTGGTTGACGTCATGATAAACCACAACTGCGTATTTACCTGGCTCCAGGTCTTTAAAGGTATAAGTGACCATTCCTTTTTGGGCATCAGTGCGCGCCAAACGATACGTAGTGCCTACCTTTGCAAAGGTGTCCGGATTTCTGTAGAGCGCAAACTCAACCCAACCTCTCGAACTAGATACGGCACTCACGCTGACCTGTAAATTATACTTTGTCTCGGAGCTATTCGAAAAAGAAAATGAGGTCAAGACACCAAATAAGCAAATAAAAATAAGCAACTTCATCATGCTATACTTATTCCGATAAACGAATGTTCAAGCCAAGGTTGAACTGTAAATTCTTGATAATCAGAGATTCCGAATTAAAGAGCTGCTGCCATTCATTAAAAGCACCCACCTCTGCACCATTACTGAGATCGCGAAAGCCTCGGTAAGCACTGGCGCGTAAACCTATCCTCTTGGTGGGGTTCCACTGCAAATAAGCGAAATAACCCATATCTAATTTGGCTTGTGTATGCTCAACTTCATCAGAACTTAGCAAGTTTGCGGAAGGTGCACCAGGGTAAAAAGCGTAAAAATCTCGTTGCATGGTGCCTTGAACACGGTAGCGGTACTGCATACCACCACCCAAATGCACACTCAGCGCCTTAAATTCTAAACCTATAGGCAAAGTAAGGAGTTCGCCGCTTGCATTCTTTTGGCAAAGCAATAAAAACGGTGCGCCGGAGTCGTCGGTAGCCCATTCAGTAGTTTGATACGCGAGATTCTGATGTGCATAACCAAGACCTGTGTAGGCAGTGACCACCTTTAAAAAGGTATAGCCAAATTGGAGCTCGCCACCGGCTGTCCCCTTCCAAAATGATTCTGGATCAAAAGGTTGTTGAGTAAGTGCGTAGGCCTGCTGAAATTCTTGTTTATTGGCGCCGACTTCTGCTTGCAAATACCAACGCCACTGTGCGGCAGCTCCAAAAGAGCAAATTGTAAAAAAGAAAATGACTAAAACAACACGCATGGCTTGATTTTTTTTAGCCTAGCCCAAAAAAGGATAGTGGTAATCGGCTGGTGGCACAAACGTTTCTTTGATGGTACGTGCGGAAGTCCAACGCATGAGGTTCATGGCTGCACCAGCTTTGTCGTTGGTACCGGATCCGCGTGCGCCACCGAATGGTTGTTGGCCTACAACAGCACCTGTTGGCTTGTCATTGATGTAGAAATTACCAGCAGCATTCATGAGTTTTTCATTGGCCAACTGAATAGCATAGCGGTCAGTAGCAATGATAGAGCCTGTGAGTGCATATTCTGAAGTTTGATCGACGAGGTCAAGGGTTTCTGAATATTGGGCATCTGGGTAAACGTAGATGGTGAGCACAGGGCCAAAGATTTCTTCGACCATGGTGCGGAATTTCGGGTTGGTGGTCACGACGGTTGTCGGGGCAATGTAGTAACCCACCGCTTTGTCATAGGTGCCGCCGGTGATGATTTGAGCATCTGGTTGGGCTTTGACGTAATCGATATATCCAGCTATTCTATCAAAAGCACGCTCACTAATGACGGCATTGACAAAATTGGAGGTATCTTCAGGGCTGCCTTGTTTGAAGGAATTGACCTGCGCCACTAAGATTTCTTGAACTGCAGGCCAAAGGCTTTCTGGGATATAAGCACGTGAGGCAGCAGAACATTTTTGGCCTTGGAATTCAAAGGCACCTCGAGAGAGCGCAGTGGCTACCTCGGCTGCGTTGGCGCTGTTGTGCACCATAACGAAGTCTTTGCCGCCGGTTTCACCCACAATACGCGGATAAGAGCGGTAGTTTTCGATGTTATTGGCGATGTTTTTCCAGAGCTGACGAAATACGTCAGTAGAACCTGTAAAATGTATACCTGCAAAATCTTTGTGGGCAAAAATGACCTCGCCAGCAACTTGTCCACTTACTGTTACCATGTTAATGACCCCTGCAGGCAAGCCGGCTGCCTCGAAAAGTTCCATGATGACCTGAGCCGAATATATTTGAGTTTCGGCTGGCTTCCAAACAACAACATTGCCCATCATGGCTGGTGCAGCTGAGAGGTTTGCGGCGATAGATGTAAAATTAAAAGGGGTGAGTGCAAAGACAAAGCCTTCTAGTGGGCGGTATTCTAAGCGGTTCCACATACCGGGTAAAGACCCCGGCTGCTCGCTGTAGATTTGGGTCATGTATTGGACGTTGAAACGAAAAAAATCGATGAGCTCGCAAGCGGCGTCGATTTCGGCTTGAAAAACGTTTTTGGACTGCGCGAGCATGGTAGCCGCATTGAGGCGGTCGCGAAAAGGACCTGCAAGGAGGTCTGCAGCGCGCAAGAAAACGGCAGCGCGGTCTTGCCATGGCAAAGCTGCCCAAGCTGTTTTTGCACGTAATGCAGCGTCAATGGCTGCTGTTACATGCGTTGCATCGCCTTGGTTATAGTGCCCAATGACTTTTTGGTGGTCGTGGGGCATAATGAGTGCCTTTTTATTGGTTGTAGTGACTTTAGAACCGCCGATATACATCGGGACTTCGATAGGGCTACGGTCTTTAAATTCTTGATATTTGGCAAGCAAAGATGCGCGCTCTGACGAGCCAGGAGCGTAAGATTGAACAGGCTCGTTGATGGCAACTGGGACTTTAAAAAATGCGTTTGACATATAATGGATTGATTAAGTAAACAAAATTACAAAAACTAGCTAAACCAAACATCTCGGATGAGCTCCTCGCCCACAAACTGATTACAACGCGAAATAATAATTTGCTTGCCATGAAAGAGTTCGTCTCGCATAACACTCGAATCGATTTTGAGGTAAAGGGTATTGTTTTCGATGCGGATATCGGTGGTGCGCTTGGCAACTGCAGTGCCCATGAGCTCGGGCCATGCGGCAATGAGGTCGTAGGCCTTCAATTTGTCGTCGAGACCATAGGCTTTCATGATTCCTTTGACTAATTGCCCGAGTGGCTTTTCTTCGCCTTGTCTTTTGTTGTCTGAACTCATAGGGCTTGGGCTTGTTGGTCTTTGATTTGAAATAATTGGGTTGCTCCGGGTAGCTGCTCAAAAAGGGCCTGCATGCGCTGAGGGTCAGTATCGGTAATGAGTACCTGACCAAAGTAGTCTGCACTCACCAACGCAATAAGGCGAGCAACGCGTTCGTTATCGAGTTTATCAAAGATATCGTCGAGTAGCAAAACGGGTTTTTGACCTTTGTGTTGCTTGAACCAATCGAACTGTGCCAAGCGCAGGGCAATAATAAATGATTTTTGCTGCCCCTGAGAACCAAATTTTTTGACCGGGTGCCCTTTGATCGTAAATAAGAGGTCGTCTTTGTGGATGCCGATGTTCGTATATTGGGTAATTGCATCTTTTCTGGCAGAGGCCTGCATGAGTTCTTCAAAAGGGGCTTCGGAAAGTTGCGAGCGGTAACTGATGTCTACTTCTTCCGCATTTTGGCCAATTTCTTGATAAAAGCGCTTGAAGACCGGAATGAATTCATTTAAAAATGCTTTGCGCTGGGCATGTATGTAGTTGCCGCTTGGAATGATTTGGGCGTCCCAAGCCTCAATGGCGTCGGGGTCAAAGAGACGGTGTTCGTGCATATTGCGCAACACGGCATGGCGCTGTTCGAGCAGCCGAGCGTAGCGCTGAATTTCTTCTAAATAGGTTTTGTCTAGTTGAGCTAAAATGCCGTCCATCCATTTACGGCGCAAGTCAGAACCCTCTGCAATGAGGTCGCCATCGTAGGGAGAAATAAATACCACGGGCAACTTACCAATGTGCGTGGTAAGTTTGTCGTAGGCTTTTTTATTCCATTTGATTTGCTTCTTGACGCCGGCCTTGTAGGCCACCTGCACCTCATGCGTTTTTTGGTCGAGCTGCCATTGGCCAGAGATCGAAAAAAACGATTGCTCAAAGCGCATGTTGTGGCGGTCATTGACATTAAGGTAGCTCTTGCACATACTCAGGTAGTAGACTGCATCTAGAATGTTGGTCTTGCCGGCGCCGTTTGGCCCTACAATTCCGTTGATGCCCGCTACGAAATCAAGTTCGAGGTCGGGGTAGTTCTTGTAATTGACTAAATGCAAGTGCGAGAGGTGCATGTAACAAAGATACGGAATAACTACCTTTGCCTTATGTTGGGTTCACAAATTCTCAAAGCGCATCTCGCGCTCTTGTTGGTCAATTTGCTGTATGGCGCCAACCATGTGTTGGCCAAAGGTGTCATGCCGCAATACCTCGACCCCAATACGTTTATTTTGCTGCGCGTCAGTGGCGCTGTACTCTTGTTTTGGATCTTGCTCTTCACACAAAAAAGAAAACCCGTAGACCGCTCCGACTACTGGCGCTTTGCAGCTGCAGGCCTTTTTGGAGTAGCGGTTAATCAGCTGTTCTTTTTTCATGGGCTCAATTTGTCGTCGGCCCTCAATGCGGGTATTATTATGGCCCTAAACCCCCTAATGGTTTTTATCTTAGCTGCCGTCATTACCAAAGAAAAACTCAGTGCGCATAATTATACCGGCATATTCATTGGGGCTGCGGGTGCCATTCTACTTACCCTTAGTTCAGGTAAGCTGCCGGGCGCTTCGCCTATCGGCGACCTCTTCTTGCTCATTAATGCACTGAGTTATGCGCTTTACCTCGTGCTTTCCAAACCGCTCCTGCTCAAATACAGCCCCATTCAGGTCATCACCTATGTGTTCAGCATCGGACTGCTCCTTTTGCTGCTCTTCCCTCCTACTTGGAGCCACCTATCTGCCGTTCAGTTTGAGCACATTCCGGCCAGTGCTTGGTACAAAATCAGTTATGTAATTGTTGGTGTCACTTTTCTGACTTATTTGCTTTCCATTTTTGCACTAAAATACGTGAGTGCAACAGTTTCGGCCGCCTATATTTATACCCAGCCTGTCATGGTCATGTGTTTTACGGTGCTCTTTGCCATGCTCGGTTGGGCTGCCGACTACACTCATACCATTACTTTAGAACGCATTCTCTACATGTTGTTTATTTTTACCGGCGTATATTTAGTCTCTTTTCATAAATCAAAACGATGAAACATCTTCTTCTACTGCTGCTCTTCTTGAGTAATGCGCTCCTTCTTTTTGCTCAAAAGCCCGCACTTGATGACAAGGCCTATGATACCTGGAAACGCTTAGAAAAAGAACAAATTTCTAAAACCGGACAAATTGTGAGCTATGAGCTTACGGTGCTCAGAGGAAATCCGGTTTTACACTTTTACTACGCTGCAACACAAAAACACGATTCTATTTTGCGCGGCAATAACGCCCTTATTGCCTCCGATGAAAGTTTTTTGGCTTGGGAAATGAGCCCAGACTACGACACGCTCCGCAAACGCGAACTCGATAAGGTCGATAAAAAAAAGTGGCCCAAAGACTCTTTATATATTTACCACCTATCGCAAGACACTATTTTCAAATTTGATCAAGTCAAGCAAGTGCAACCGGCCGAAGAAGCGCCTGTTTTGGCATTTCTTCAGGAAGTGACTCCGCAAAAAGTAAAAAAGACCGAGCCTACAAAATGGGAGCAACTCCTCTTTTGGAAAAAACCCGAACCTGTAAAAGCAAACCCATACAAAACAGAAGGAAACCGCTTAAAGGTATACACCGCCGGGCAAAATAATTTTCCGTTTTTAGATAGCATCACTGCTTTCGCTTTGAGCCCTGACGGGTCCAAGATTGCAGTAATAAGGCAAAGAAAAGTTAAAATGGACTCCTTGCAGGTCTGTATTTACCAAACCAATGACTTGAGCTTGCTCAAAGAATTTGAGGCCCAGCCGCTTGTTTCTGACCTCACTTGGAGCCCAAATAATGCGTTGCTCACTTTTTTATATAGTACGGATACCTCGAAAATCAAAAACAGACAACTCTTGCTTTTTGACTTAAGCCAGCTCAAAACAACCAATTTTGGCGACTCTACAGATTTTAATCCAAGCGCTGATGGCGCTTACCAGTGCATTGCCACAGGCCGAAAACCACTGTTTAGCGATAACAGTCAGTTGCTTTATTTTGCAATAACACCCCGAGAAAAAGAGCAAAAAGACACGCTTTTAGACCGCGAAAAAGTCAATTTAGATATTTGGCACTACCAAGATTTGAATATCCAGCCCCAACAACTGCTCAGAAAGGAACAAGACCTCAAACGCGGCTTGCTCTACGTTTACCACCTCAACAGTGACCGTTTAGTCCCCCTCGAAAACGATACCATCCGCGTTTCGATCGATAAACAAATGCAAGCGCCGTACTTAATTGCGCGCAATCAAGACCCTTACCAAATAGAGGCACAATGGAAAGCGCCATCTCGGAGTGATTACTACCGCATTGAGCTCGAAACAGGCAAATTAGAATTATTGGGCAAGGGTTGGGCTTACACCAGCGAGTTATCTGCCGATGCACGGTTTTTTACGTATTACCTCACAGAAGGGCAAAAATGGATGCTGCTCGACATCGAAAAGCAAAAACATACCTGCATGAACTGCAGCAGAATGGATATCAAATGGGAAGAAGACTTAAATGGCATGCCGATGGAAGCCGGGCCGGTGGGTTACCTTGGTTTTACCAAAAATGCCAAAGCAGTTTGTTTGCAGTCTGAATTCGATATTTGGCGCTATGATATCGAAGCTAAAACCCTAACGAGTGTTTCCAATGAAAGTGCCACCACAGACCAAATTGAGCTTCGCTTTGAACGCAACCACCGCGACTCCGCCTTTTTGGATCTTCAGGACGGTTATTTTATCGGGCTGCGCAAATCCAATAAGAATGAAATACTTTATCTATACGATCAAAGCGGGCTGCAAAAAACAATTGAAATTCCTCAAAGAATTGCCGGGTTTAAAAAAGCAGAGAAAACCAATACCTATTTACTCAGAAAAATGGACGTTAACACCTATCCTGACCTATGGCTACACGAAGCCAATTGGAATGCTGGACGCCAAATTTCAGTGGCTAATCCGCAGCAAAGCGCTTACAATTGGGCTACGGTGGAAAGCGTCAAATGGAAGGCCTACGATGGCAAAGAATTAGAAGGCTTGCTTTACAAACCTGAAAACTACGACCTAAGCAAAAAATACCCGCTCTTATTTTATTATTACGAACTCAATTCGGATAACCTACACAACTACCAAGCACCCAAGCCTTCGGCAAGTATCATTAACCCAACCGAGTATGCCAGTGGTGGTTATTTGGTATTCGTACCAGACATTCGTTACCAACCTGGAAAACCGGCAGAAGGCGCCTACAACAGTATCATGAGTGCAGCAGATCACCTCATCAAGAATTATCCGATAGACGACAAACGCATGGGCTTGCAGGGGCAGAGTTGGGGTGGTTACCAAAGTGCGATGCTCATTACCATGACAACACGCTTTGCTGCCGCCATGGCCGGTGCGCCCGTGAGCAATATGTTTTCGGCGTACGGTGGCATCCGTTGGGGTAGCGGGCTCAATAGACAGTTTCAGTACGAAAGCACCCAAAGCCGCATTGGCGCCACCATTTGGGAAAAGCCAGAGCTATACATAGCAAACTCACCATTGTTTCACTTACCCAAAGTACAAACCCCACTGTTGATCATGGCCAATGACCAAGACGGTGCTGTTCCGTGGTACCAAGGTATAGAACTCTACAACGGAATGCGCCGCTTGGCTAAACCTTGCTGGATGCTAAACTATAATGGAGACGACCACAACCTCACCAAATTGGCAAATAAATACGATTTGTCTATTCGGATGCGGCAATTCTTTGACCACTACCTCATGAATGAAGCAGCCCCGAGTTGGATGACCAACGGCATTCCGGCAGTAGATAAAGGGAAAGTAACGGGCTATTAAATGAGGTCAAATAAATCTTTGACAGCAAACCGCCTATTGATCACAAAGCCCTCGGCGTAGTCGAGGCCAGCCGGGCGGCCCATTTCTTGCATGCGTCCTTTTAAGAAATCAAAAAATAACTCGCCTGATATGGGTGTATTGGGCTCCTTTGAATTGGGGTCAAAAAACTGCGTTTTATAGGCTTTAACACACGCTAATTTTTGGTTTACAAAAGGCGTAACATCGAAAACAACAGAAGGTTCCAACTGAAAATCTTGGATGTAATGCAAGACCATTCGCGGTCTGTGAGGTTCTTGAGCCGTGCCGTTGTGCTCGGTGTTGATTTTGCGCAAACCTGCCAAAAAACAGGCTTCAGCTACTAAACGGCCTGCCCTGCCGTGGTCGGGGTGGCGATCTGAAATTGCGTTGGCCATTACAATTGCTGGCCGATGCAAACGAATTTGTTCGATAATTCGAAGTAAGTTGGCTTGGTTGTGCTCAAAAAAACCGTCGGGCAGGCGCAGGTTGCTGCGTACTTTCAAGCCTAAAAGTTGGGATGCTGCCTCGGCTTCTTCGTAACGAGCGGCTACCGAACCACGGGTGCCGAGTTCGCCTTCGGTGAGGTCTACCGCGCCAATTGCTTTACCTTGCGCAGCGTAGTGCAACAAGGTGCCCGCCGCAGAGAGTTCGACGTCGTCGGGGTGGGCACCAAAAGCAAGGATATCGAGTTTCATTAGTCTTGAATATGTGCGTAACTTTCTACGCTAGGGCAGCTACAAACGAGGTTGCGGTCACCAAAGGCGTTGTCTACGCGGCGTACAGGGGCCCAGTATTTAGACTCCAGTAAATAAGGCAGTGGGTAGGCTGCTTCTTGCGGCGCGTAAGGGTAGGTCCAGTTGCGGTTAATAATACAATCTGCGGTATGCGGTGCGTTTTTGAGCAGGTTATTGGATTTATCGGCATGGCCATTTTCGATCTCGCGGATTTCTTCACGAATTTTGATCATGGCGTCGCAGAAGCGGTCTAGCTCTTCTTTGTCCTCGGACTCTGTTGGCTCTATCATGAGGGTTCCGGCAACAGGGAAAGAAACAGTGGGTGCATGGAAGCCAAAATCGATCAGGCGCTTGGCTATATCTGCTACTTCGATGTCGGCAGTTCTTTTGAAGTCTCGGCAATCGAGGATCATTTCGTGAGCAACCGTACCGTTGGCACCGGTGTAGAGGGTGTCGTAGTGTCCTTTTAAGCGAGAAGCAATGTAATTGGCATTGAGGATCGCTAATTCTGTAGAACGACGCAAGCCCTCAGCTCCTAGCATCTTGATGTAGGCGTAAGAAATGGTTAAAATTAAAGCAGAACCATACGGCGCAGCTGAAATCGCGTGGATTGGCTTTTCACCACCAGTTTTGATCAGCGGATTACTCGGCAAGAAAGGCGCGAGGTGAGCTCCTACACCAATCGGACCCATACCAGGGCCTCCACCGCCATGCGGTATGGCGAAGGTTTTGTGAAGATTAAGGTGGCAGACATCGGCACCAATATTACCTGGGTTGGTTAGGCCAACTTGCGCATTCATGTTGGCACCATCCATGTAAACTTGGCCTCCGTTGTCGTGAATAATGCTCGTGACTTCGATGATGCCTTCTTCGTAAACACCGTGTGTAGATGGGTAAGTAACCATAATTCCAGCCAACACATCTTTGAGTTCGGTGGCTACGTTGCGAAGTTCTTCGATATCGATGTTGCCGTTTTCGTCGCAGCCGGTAACCACAACTTCAAAACCTGCCATTACAGCAGATGCGGGGTTGGTGCCGTGTGCAGAAGACGGAATGATCATTTTTTTTCGTTGGAAATCTCCTCTCGACTCATGGTAAGCTTTGATGACCATTAAGCCTGCGTATTCGCCTTGTGCGCCAGAGTTGGGCTGCAAAGAAACTGCTGCAAAACCGGTAGCCTCGCAGAGGTCTTGGGCAAGTTGTGCGAACATCTTGTGGTACCCTACTGCCTGATCTAAGGGAGCAAACGGGTGCATATTGGCAAATTGCGGGTTGGTAACGGCCATCATTTCGGAAGCTGCATTGAGTTTCATGGTGCAAGAACCGAGCGGAATCATGGAGTGTACCAAAGAAAGGTCTTTGTTTTCGAGACGCTTGAGGTAGCGCATCATGCGAGACTCCGAATGATAGGAGTTAAAAACAGGATGTGAAAGAACGGGCTCAGTGCGGCTAAGCGCAGCTGGAATGGCCGTATTGGCGTCTTGAATTTGGGCGCCAAAAACAGCCAAGACCGCTTGTAGGTCTGCATGGGTATGTGGCTCGCCAAAAGAAATACTGAGTTCGTTGTCAGATATGTAATTGAAATTGAGACCTGCAGCTTCTGCTTTGCCTCTTATGGATTTGCAATCGACGCCTTGTAAGTGAATGGTATCGAAGAAATGACCGGAGCCAATAGCGATGCCGGCATGTTTCAAGCTTTTGGCAGCGGTGCTCGCCAAAGCGTGTACATGGTTGGCTATGGCGCGGATGCCATCTGGGCCGTGGTAAACAGCATACATGGAGGCCATTACCGCCAAAAGCGCTTGAGCTGTACAAATATTGGAGGTTGCTTTGTCTCGTTTGATGTGTTGTTCGCGGGTTTGCAAGGCCATGCGTAGTGCTTGGTTGTCGTCGGCATCTTTGGAAACGCCTATGATCCGGCCTGGTAAGTTGCGTTTGTAGTCTTCTTTGGTGGCAAAGAAAGCGGCGTGCGGGCCTCCGTAGCCCATTGGCACCCCGAAGCGCTGGGCAGAACCCGTTACGACATCGGCGCCCATGCTACCCGGAGATTGAAGTAAAACGAGGGAGAGCAGGTCTGAGCCCACCGCAACTTGCATGCCGGCTGCTTTCCAGCCAGCAATGGAAGCAGACCAATCTTGAATATGGCCTTTGGCGTTCGGATACTGCACAAAAACACCAAAATAAGCGGTGTCTGGAGCTAAGGTAGTGGCATCGCCAACAATGAAATCGATGCCCAAATTGAGCGCGCGGCCCTTCATGACGTCAATACTTTGGGGCAAGGTGTTTTGGTCGACAAAAAATTTGTTGCGGCCTGCTTGGACGTCGGCACGGCTGCGCGAATTGTAAAACATGATCATGGCTTCTGCTGCTGCAGTGGCTTCGTCGAGTAAAGAAGCGTTGGCGATGGTCATGCCGGAAAGCTCAATAACCATGGTTTGGAAATTGAGTAATGCTTCTAGACGCCCTTGTGCAATTTCTGCTTGGTACGGGGTATAGGCGGTATACCATCCTGGGTTTTCGAGCACGTTTCGCAAAATCACAGAAGGCACAATAGTTTCGTGATAACCCAAACCAATAAAAGACTTCAATACTTTATTTTGAGCGCCAAGTGCCGTAATGTGGTCTAGGTAAGCCTGTTCGGAAAGCGCAGCATCGATGCGGAGTTCGCGATTGAGGCGAATTTGAGCGGGTATCGTTTGATCGATAAGCGTGGAGAGCGATGCTAAGCCAACTGCAGCTAACATTTGTGCTTCTTCAGAAGCTCCTGGGCCTATATGGCGTCTTTCAAAAGGTGTCATGTATGGTGTCGATTTTGGGTCTACAAAAATACTTATTTTTCATTAAAACTTTGGACGCGTAAACGTGCATTTTCTCGGATATCTTGCCAAAATAAATTGATGTCTCCGATATGGTAATTGCGCATGATCAAACTCATCAAAAAAAACTTGCCTTTGGGCCTGTCAATCCAAATGGCACCGTCTATTAAATGGGTCTGAAATTGCGCGGCATATACTTGATTATCGACGTATAAAAATCCTTTGTGGGTCTCTTTGGGCACCAGAGGTTCAAGGGTCCATGAAACCGGATTCACCACTGCCCTTCCCTTATACCATTTGTTATAAGCGGAGCGGTCTATGCGTTTTTTAAAGGTATTCCAAGTAACATAACCTCCTGTTTGGGTGGGGCTCGTGAGCAGCGGAATATGACTGAGCTGATCTGGAAAAATACCAACCCCAGGTAGGTAAGCTACTATTAATTGTTGCTGCAAGGGCTGGCCATCGAAAAATTCTTGTAGCAAAAGCCCGCAATGGGTACTTCCTTGGCTATGGCCTGCCAAAATAATTGGTCTGCCCTGGTTGTAGTGCGCTAGGTAATAAAGAAAGGCTGCCCGAACGTCGGCGTAAGCCAGCGCTAACGCTTCTTTTCCTTTCGGATCATCGACGTAATAAGATCGCAAATGCGCAGAGCGATAAAACGGACAATAAAAGCGTCCAGCCTCAGCAAAAGCACTCCCTTGAAAGGGCAGTGCGGTTTCGAGTACTTTGCCGCGTTGCAAAGCGTCTTCGAGGGGCACATTCCAACGAAAGTCTAATTTAGCCGTATTTAAGGTCGGATAAACGTAAAACACATCGGCAATTGCGTGAAGTGAAGTATCGGCAATTTTTGACTTTAAATCTGGAGGAATTTGCTGGGGGAGTGCAGCCCAATTTTGAGCTAGGCTATAATCTGCTGCAGTTTGTGCATAAAGCCCTGTTGATATAATTGGAAGATACAAGAAAAGTAAGGTTAGAAAACGCATTATTTTTGCAAGGTGATGGCTTTATTATCCAAAAACACATTTTTCTTATTTATGTTTGGTCTTGGAGGCATCCTACCCTTATTCGCCCAAGATTCAACGGCATATTGGAAATTTAAATCGCTTTATTCGTTGAGCGGAACCCAAACTTCTTTTGTCAATTGGAATGCCGGCGGCCGCAATAATATCTCTATTATTGGTGCAGCAAGTGGTTCTGCCTATTACACCCGAGACAACATCAAATGGACCAACGACGCAAGTTTTGCCCTAGGAGGCATTAAATACTTCGACAACAAAGGAATTGGCGCCCAAAAAACCGATGATAGGCTAGACCTCTCAAGTACATTCGGAATGCAGCTCGCCAAGGGCTTCTTCCTTACTTTTGTCTCGAGCTTCCGGACCCAGAGTATCAATGGCTACACCTACCCCAACGACTCCATTCCGGTGTCTAGGCTCATGGCGCCAGGCTATTTGAATTTGGCGCTTGGGGCAGACTTCCGCAAAGATGACAACTTTAATATATTCTTTTCATCCATCGCCATCAAATCCACTTTTGTGCTGGATGATAGCCTCAGTGCAAAAGGCTCTTTTGGCGTGGATCCAGGCATGCGCTACCGCCAAGAATATGGCGCCTACCTCAAAATGAAATACAACCGGCCTATTGCCAAGAATATCGAAATGAAATCCAAGCTAGAATTGTTTAGCAATTACCTCAACAACCCTGAAAATATTGATGTCAACGGAGAGCTTTTGCTTCTTTTTAGAGTCAACTCGTTGGTGTCGGCTTCAGCGCAATGGAATCTTATTTACGACGACGACGTCCGCATTACCGACAGCGATGGCAATACAGGGCCGCGCACACAGTTCAAGTCGGTTATTGGTATTGGTTTGTCTTATAAACTCGAGCGCTAATGCCCCCCGGGCTGGCAGCAAAGTGGTAAGGCTTTTTGTGCGGTAGCATCTGCTTTTTGATCATCGGCGTCATAGCCAATTGCCGTTAAGGCATTTTGCAGCGTTGCCACGTCTGTTTTGGTGGGCTTATACTTGATTTCAACAATTTTCGTTTCCAAATTGAGTTCGGCATACACAACCCCTTTGATCTGGTTGAGTGCCGTTTCAATGCGCTCTTTGCAATCGCCACACTGCGCGTTGGTCTGGATCGAAACAACAGCCGGTTTTTG